>Ga0302347_1000133_pt1 | contig 139815 bp, 115 predicted proteins | sample PhyWR1_FD_202178 | JGI IMG/M metagenome (GOLD analysis project Ga0302347, IMG submission 202178) | Leaf surface microbial communities from wheat plants in UC Gill Tract Community Farm, Albany, California, United States - DLSL W.R1 (v2)... | ecosystem: Host-associated > Plants > Phyllosphere >... | reverse complement strand
ACAATCTCTCCCACGGGCTCATAGGCACTAGGGTTAGGGGGAGCTCACCGGCTATCTCCCGATGATCAGTCGGGGATCTTCTCCGCTAAGGCGGAGAAGATCAAGACATAAGGGTTGGGGTGAGGGGCGTCTTATCTTAGCTCAGTGACAAAGTGCCAAACGCACCGTGCCAATCGTGCTCGAACTTTTCTACCGCCGCCTGCACCGCCGGGGCGCTGATAAACTGCTCTGCGACATCAACCGGTAAGGTAATAGCTTCACAACCTGCCAACAGGCACTCCAGCGCCTGACGCGGAGTCTTGAAGCTGGCAGCCAGTACCTTGGCCTGCGGAGCGTGCAGTTCTAACAAGTGCTGTAACTCCTGTACGGTAGTAATACCATTGCCGCCCTGAGCATCCACGCGGTTGACATAAGGTGCCACATACTTCGCCCCTGCCAGGGCAGAAAGCAGCCCCTGTGCCGCCCCATACACCGCCGTCCCCAACGTTGGAATAGCCAAACCGCTCAGGATTTTGATCGCCGCCAGCCCTTCCCCCGTCACCGGCACTTTCACCACCAGGCCAGGAACTCGCTGGTGAAGCATGACCGCCTCTTCAACCATCTGCTCGGCCGTGGCCGCCATCACTTGGGCAAACAATTTGCCTTCGCCACCGATGATATCGCGTAAAGCAGGCAGCACTTCCCATAGCGACGTGCGTGACGCAGCCACAATGCTCGGGTTAGTTGTCACCCCTTGCAGCGGCAACACACGTGCCAGGCGTTTCACCGCATTGATGTCGGCAGTATCCAGATAGAGTTCCATAGTTGTTCCTCAAGGCTAAAAATGAAGGGCGCCGCAGCGCCCAAAAAAGGATTACAGTTCAAGCTCTTGTTTCAGCAACGCTTCTACCTGTTGGGCAGAGACTGCGTTCACCAGTGCGTCACGGAAACCTTCATGCATGATGCGCCGCGCCAGCTTGGAGAAAATACGCATATGCTGGTCCCCGGCGGCATGTTTATTTAGGGTCAGCATAATCACGAACTGCGCCTCTTCATCGCCCCAGACGACCGGTTGCGCCAGCTTGGCCACGCTTATGGTGGACTGTTCAATATGTTCAGATTTGGTATGCGGAATGGCAAAGCCGAAGCCCAGCCCAGTGGAGAATACCGCCTCACGCGCCCACAAATCGGCGGCAAGATTACGTGGGTAACGGCAACGCCCGGCTAGCAGCAGGTTATCCGCCATCCCTTTGATAACCTCTTCTTTGTTGCGCCAATCGGCCCCCAGGGCAATGCATTCCGGCGTGATCAGCGGCGCATCACTTTGCTCCATGCGGAACTGGGCCAACAGGTGCTCCACTTCCAGCGACGTACGGCAGGCCATGGCCCGGTTGAGCAGTAAACGGCATTCGCGGCTATCCAACTTGGCCAGGCGGGTTTTGGTGGCGGCAATGGAAGGCGCGCTCATGCTGATCTCATCCAGCCCCATCCCTACCAGCAACGGCAGAACCGAACCTTTCGCCCCCAGCTCTCCACACAGGCCGATCCATTTACCGTGGCGGTGCACTTCCCGCACTGCATGATCCAACCCACGCAGGAACGCCGGGTTCAGGCTGTTGTAGTGTTTGATGACCTTGGCATTATCACGATCCACCGCCAGCAGGTACTGCGTCAGATCGTTGCTGCCGATACTGAAGAAGTCGATCTCCTCACAGCACTGGTCGATGATAAACAGCACCGAAGGCACTTCGAGCATGATGCCGAGCGGGATTTTTTCGTCGAACGGGATCTGCCCGGCACGCAGCGATTGCTTCACTTCGGCCAGTTGATCTTTCACCCACAGGATCTCTTCCATCGAGGAGATCATCGGGATCATGATCTTCAGCGGACCGTGTGCCGAAGCACGCAGGATCGAGCGCAACTGGGTACGAAATAGCGGCAGAAACTCCTGATAGATACGCACCGCCCGGTAACCAAGGAACGGGTTGTTTTCAGCCGGGATATTTAGATAATCTACCGGCTTGTCGCCGCCGATATCCATGGTACGCACGATGATCGTCTTGCCTGCTGCGGCTTCCACCGCCTGGCAGTAAATGTTGTAAAGCTCATCTTCGGAAGGTGCTGTCAGGCGATCCATATACAGCATTTCGGTACGGAACAAACCCACTGCCTCTGCACCGTTGCTGAAGGCCGCCTCTGCTTCTACCGCATGAGCGATATTGGCGGCAACTTCCATCCGCACGCCGTCGGCCGTACGCCCCGGTTGATCAAGATAGGCGCTTTGCTGGCTGCGGATCTGCTCGCTCAGCCACTGCTCCTGCTGATAATAGCGACGAACCGGTTCGGTGAGATCGCAGGCCACCAGCCCAAGATCGCCGTCGATCTGCACCGATTGATTCAAATATGGCAGCATTGCAGCAGCATCAACGCCAACCAGGGTTGGAATGTTAAAAGAGCGCGCCAGGATCACCGTATGCGAGGTACTACCGCCGCTGCCCAGTAACAGGCCTTTCAAATAACGCTTGTCCAGTTCCAGGAATTGGCTAGGGGTCAGCTCATCGGTGATGCAGATACTGTCAACGCTCAGCGCCTGCTGCGCAGGGAAACGCTGCTCGCCATAAATTTGCTGTAACAGCTGGAAGCTGACATCACGAATATCCAGTTCGCGCTCGCGCAGGTAGGCACTGGCAGACTGTGCCAGTTGCTGGCTGAAGTGGGCTGCGGTGGCCACAATGGCAGCGGCACAACTTTCCCCTGCCAGCACGCCATCAAGCAGGTGCTGGCGGAATGCACCGTCACGTAGCAAGGAGCGATGCGCTTCCAGCACCGCCGTGGTAGTGCCGTTACCGCCCATCAGTTGCAGATCCAATGCCTTGCCGAAGCGCGTCAACCCTTCGGCCAACTGCTGCTGCTCCTGTTCAACAGATTGCGTAGGCGGCAACGTCAGGGCATTTAAATCTACCCGCGCCAGATGCACCAGTTTGCCATTGGCGGTGCCTTGGTTGACGGAGCGAGCGCGAACCAGCGTTGGGTTCAGGTTAGCCAAAGACTGCGGGATAGGCTCCTGCTCTGCCTGGTCATTCACCTGTGGCAGCGCTTCGTCGCAGTGCGGGAATTCATGTTCGATAAACTGGCTCAGGCGCTCAAACGCCGCCTGTTCATCTTCCCCTTCGATGGTGATGCGGCACTCATCCCCCAGCAAAGTATCGGTACCAATCAGTGACAACACGCTTTTGCCGTCGCCACGCAGGCCGCTACGTGAGTTGTGCCATTCAAAGTGGGAACGGAAACCGTTGCACAGGGTTTCGATATGGCTGGCTGGGCGGGCATGCACCCCGTTGGGCAGCACGCAGGTAAACGTCATTATTTTCGCCATCACTCTTTCCTCATACCACAAGCAGCGGTGAACAACACCGGTTTGCCACAAGGATAAAAGCGCAGCGCGGCCCAGGGCTATCGGATAAAAATGTCAAACACTGGATAAATGTATCCTGACGGCATAAATGCGATGCCGCTCACAAAGCCCATTTCCACAAGCCCGGTTTATTCTGTCGCACACTTTGAGTTAGATCGCACTTTTCTCCTGACAATACAAAAATCCAGTAAATGGCAATTTTATCCACTGTTGATAGTACCGCCAGATGCCTATTGTGATAGCCAACAACCTTTATCCATCAGGGATCATTCCCCGGTGGTTTTATCTCAGAAGCACGCTGGTTGCGGCCAGGGAGTGAACGATGAAAGAGCTACTCAATATTCTAAGAAACACACGCCAGCACTTGATGACCGGCGTCTCCCATATGATCCCGTTTGTGGTCGCCGGCGGCATTTTGCTGGCCATCTCCGTGATGCTGTATGGCAAAGGGGCGGTACCCGACGTGGCGACCAATCCGAACCTGAAAAAACTGTTCGATATCGGCGTGGCCGGATTGACGTTGATGGTGCCTTTCTTGGCGGCCTATATCGGCTACTCCATCTCGGATCGCTCCGCGCTGGCTCCTTCTGCGATTGGGGCCTGGGTGGGCGCATCCTTCGGGGCTGGTTTCTTCGGGGCGATCATCGCTGGCCTGCTGGGCGGCATTATTGTGTTCTATCTCAAGAAGATCCCAGTGCCGAAGATCCTGCGCTCGGTGATGCCGATCTTCGTGATCCCAATCATCGGCACCCTGCTTACCGCAGGCATCATGATGTGGGGCCTGGGTGAACCGGTTGGTGCGCTGACCAACGGCCTGACCCACTGGCTGCAAGGTATGCAGCAGGGCAGCATCGTAGTGCTGGCCATCATCATGGGCCTGATGTTGGCGTTTGACATGGGCGGCCCGGTTAACAAGGTGGCCTACGCCTTTATGCTGATCTGCGTCGCTCAGGGCGTGTACTCGGTGGTCGCCATCGCGGCCGTTGCCATCGCCACCCCGCCGCTTGGCCTGGGATTCGCCACGCTGATTGGCCGTAAATACTACACCCCGGAAGAGCGCGAAGCGGGTAAAGCCGCGCTGCTGATGGGCTGCGTCGGCGTTACCGAAGGGGCTATCCCGTTCGCCGCAGCCGATCCACTACGTGTGATCCCCTCCATCATGATCGGTTCTGCCTGCGCCGCCGTGACCGCCGCGTTGGTTGGTGCACAGTGCTACGCCGGTTGGGGTGGTCTGATTGTGCTGCCGGTAGTTGAAGGCAAACTGGGTTACGTAGCCGCTCTGCTGGTGGGCATGGTGGTCACCGCCCTGCTGGTTAACCTGCTGAAAAGCTTTGCCGCCAAGAAACAGGCTACTAAAGTCGCCCAGGACGATCTGGACTTGGATTTCGAAATTAACTGAATAAATACGCTCTCTAGCTACGTCTTGAGAGACGACGGGTATCGTTGAGGAACTAAATATGACTATGATTATCGCTGTTACCGCTTGCCCATCTGGCGTTGCCCATACCTACATGGCTGCCGAAGCCATCGAACGTTCCGCCAAAGCCCAAGGCTGGCAGTGCAAAGTTGAAACCCAGGGCTCCATCGGCCTGGAAAACGAACTGACGGCCGAAGACGTGGCCGTCGCCGACGTGGTGATCCTGACCAAGGATATCGGCATCAAGTTTGAAGAACGCTTTAAAGGGAAAACCGTGGTGCGCGTGGCCATCAGCGACGCGGTAAAACGTGCCGATGCCATCATGGAGAAAATTGCCGCCCACTTAGCGCAAAAGGCCTAACTGCATAGCCAGCCCGGCACGCCGTGCCGGGTTTTCCCGCCCCCATTACCGCACAAAAGGAAAATGTGATGCTCTCCCGGATCGAACGTCTAAAAGCCGCCCTGTTCTCCGCCCCGCGCGAAATTTCACTCGAACGCGCACTACTCTATACCGCCAGCCACCGGCAGACCGAGGGAGAACCGACCATCATCCGCCGTGCCAAGGCAACCGCCTATATTCTCGATCACGTAGCGATCACCCTGCGGGAGGATGAGCTGATTGCCGGTAACCGTACGGTGAAGCCGCGTGCCGGGATCGTGTCGCCAGAGATGGACCCTTACTGGTTGCTGAAAGAGCTGGATGCTTTCCCTACTCGTCCACAGGATCGCTTTGCCATTTCCGAAGCGGACAAACAGGTGTACCGCGAACAGCTTTACCCCTACTGGGAAAAACGTTCGATGAAGGATTTCATCAACGGCCAGATGTCAGAGGAGGTTAAAACCGCCACCCAGACCCAGATTTTCAGCGTCAACCAGACGGACAAGGGCCAGGGGCATATCATCATCGATTACCCGCGCCTGCTGAATAACGGCCTGGATAATCTGCTAACCGAACTGCAAAGCCATACCGAGCAGCAGCCAGACAACGCGTTCTACGCCGCAGCATTGTTGTTGTTACAAGCCTCACAGCGCCATATCCTGCGCTATGCCAGCCTGGCACGCCAAATGGCGGAGCAATGCAGCGATGAGACTCGCCGCGCCGAGCTGCTGCGCATCGCCGAGATCTCCAGCCACAACGCCCACCACAAGCCGCAGGATTTCTACCAGGCGTGCCAGCTGTTCTGGTATATGAACATCATTTTGCAGTATGAATCCAATGCCAGCTCGCTGTCGCTGGGCCGTTTCGATCAGTACATGCTGCCGTTTTATCAAGCCTCCCTCAATCAGGGGCAGGATCCGGCGTTCCTCAAAGAGCTGCTGGAAAGCCTGTGGGTGAAATGCAACGACATCGTGCTGCTGCGCTCTACTTCCAGCGCCCGCTATTTTGCGGGTTTCCCTACCGGCTACACCATCTTGCTGGGCGGCCTGACGGAAACCGGCCGCAGCGCGGTCAACGTGCTGTCGTTCCTGTGCCTGGATGCCTACCAGAATATCCGCCTGCCACAGCCGAACCTCGGCGTGCGGGTCAATGAGTTTATCGATCGGCCATTCCTGCTGAAAACCGCCGAGACCATCCGCCTCGGCACCGGTATTCCGCAAATCTTTAACGATGAAGTGGTAGTGCCAGCGTTCCTGAACCGTGGCGTCTCACTGGAAGATGCGCGTGATTATGCCGTGGTGGGCTGTGTTGAACTGTCGATCCCTGGGCGCACCTACGGCCTGCACGACATTGCCATGTTCAACCTGCTGAAAGTGATGGAGCTGACGCTGCTGGATAACGAAGGCAACGCCAGCCTCACCTATCCACAGTTGCTGGATCAAATTCGTGAAAAAATCCGCCATTACGTCCGCCTGATGGCCGAAGGCAGCAACATCTGCGATATCGGCCACCGCGACTGGGCGCCGGTGCCGCTGCTATCTTCCTTTATCGATGACTGCCTGCAACACGGCAAAGACATCACCGAAGGCGGCGCACGCTACAACTTCTCCGGGGTACAAGGCATAGGCATCGCCAACCTGAGCGATTCGCTGTTTGCCCTGAAAGGCCTGGTGTTCGATCAACAGCGCCTGAGCTTTGATGAGCTGCTGGCCACGCTGAAGGCCAACTTCGCCACGCCAGAAGGGGAAAAGATCCGCGCACGGTTAATCAACCGCTTCGACAAATACGGCAATGATATTGACGAAGTTGACCTGATCAGCGCCGATCTGCTGCGCTTTTACTGCAAAGAGGTGGAACAGTACCGTAACCCGCGCGGCGGCCAATTTACCCCTGGCTCTTATACCGTTTCTGCCCACGTGCCATTGGGCGCGGTGGTGGGAGCCACGCCAGACGGGCGCTATGCGGGGGAACAGTTGGCGGACGGCGGGCTTTCGCCGATGCTCGGCCAGGATGGCCAGGGGCCGACGGCAGTGCTGAAATCGGTCAGCAAGCTGGATAACTACCTGCTCTCCAACGGAACGCTGTTGAATGTGAAGTTCACCCCAAGCACGCTGGAAGGCCAGCAAGGGCTGAACAAACTGGCAGACTTCCTTGGAGCCTTTACCAAGCTCAAGCTACAGCACGTGCAGTTCAACGTGGTGAATGCCGAAACGCTGAAGGAAGCGCAGGCCAGGCCACAGGACTTCGCCGGGCTGGTGGTGCGTGTTGCCGGCTATAGCGCATTCTTCGTGGAGCTGTCGAAGGAGATCCAAGATGACATCATCCGCCGTACAGCGCATCAACTGTAACCTGATCACGCCCGGGTTTTCCCGGGCAACACCCACAGAGCCGCAGGCCCGGATCTTCAATATTCAGCGTTATTCGCTGAACGACGGCCACGGCATCCGCACCGTGGTGTTTTTCAAAGGCTGCCCACATCGCTGCCCTTGGTGTGCCAATCCGGAGTCGATGTCGGGCAAGATCCACCGCGTACGCCGCGAGGCCAAATGCCTGCGCTGCCAACCCTGCTTGAACGACGCACAGGAATGCCCAAGCGGAGCGATGGAACTGATCGGGCAGAACATCACGCTCGATGCGCTGCTGCAGCAAATCCTGAAAGATGAGGTGTTTTATCGCACCTCCGGCGGCGGTGTGACGCTTTCCGGTGGTGAAGTGCTGATGCAGGCCGAGTTTGCCACCCAGCTGTTGCAGCGCTTGCGGGCGTTGGGCATCAATACCGCCGTCGAAACGGCCGGAGATGCCTCACAGGCCCAAGTGCTGGCCCTGGCAGAACACTGCGATCAGATCCTGTTCGATCTGAAAATCATGGATGCCGATTCCGCCAAACATCAGTTGAACATCAACCTGCCACGGGTACTAGCAAACTTTACTGCGCTGGTGCAGCGCGGAGTTAACCTGATCCCGCGTCTGCCGTTAATACCCGGCTACACTTTGAGCACGGAGAACATGGCACAGGTGCTGGCATTCCTGGCACCTTTTGGGCTACAAGAGATCCACCTATTGCCTTTTCATCAGTATGGCGAGGCGAAATATACCCTGCTGGGGCACGAATATGCCATGCGCGGCGTAGCAGCCCCAACAGAGCAGCAAATCGCTCCCTTGCAGGCGATGGCGCAACAAGCAGGTTACCGGGTGATCATTGGCGGTTGAACAGAAGATAGAGAGGCAGGTATGACGATAAAACTCGTAGCGGTAACGGCCTGTATCAGCGGGGTCGCCCATACCTACATGGCTGCCGAGCGGCTGGAAAAACTGTGCGCGCAAGAGAAATGGCCGGTCAAAGTAGAAACCCAGGGTGCTCTGGGGATTGAAAACTCGCTGACGGCGGACGATCTGGCTCAAGCCGACGTGGTGCTGTTGATCAGCGACATCCTGCTGGCGGAGAGCGAGCGTTTTGAGCACCACCGCTGCGTGCAGATTGGCATCAATACCTTTCTGCGTACGCCGGAGAAGGCGCTCAGTGCGGTACGCAAGGCCGCCGCATCACCCCAGGAAACGCATATCCGCGTGGTTTAACTGCTGTGTTAGCCCCCCTCACCCTAACCCTCTCCCCAAGGAGAGGGAACCGATCGAGAGTGCTTGAAATTGCAGTGACTCATCTTGGATGGAAAGGGACGATCGCGTTTGCTGATATGGACTCCGTACTTGCAAAAGAGCAAGGGCCATCAGCTCCCTCTCCCTGTGGGAGAGAGTTGGGGTGAGGGGCACAGCTCACTGTGGTATTGGCCGCGATACTCCGACGGGGAACGTTCGGTGTTCTTGCGAAACAGGCGGCAGAAATAGTTGCTGTCGACAAATCCGCAGGCGTGCGCTACCTCTTTCACCTTCATGTCATAGCGTTTGAGCAGGTGCTTCGCCTGCTCCAGCCGCACGTGATTGAGATATTCGTTAAACCCAACACCACCGGCCTTCTGGAACAGATGAGAAAGGTAATTGGGCGAGATATAAAACGCCTGGGCCACCGACTCACGGGTGAGCGGTTCGCGATAATGCTCCTCCAGGTGGCCCCGCACCGCATCAAACAACGCTTGGCTGCGCGAGGCGGTTCTCACCGAGGTGCCAAACAGATCGAGCGCATGGCTCAGCAAGCCCTTTACCAGGAAACGTGCGGTAGGCTGATCGCTCTGATGCCAGGAGAGTTCGTTAAGCGCCTGCAACATGAATGATCCCACGCGCGGGCCACGGCGCGCCACGTTATCCTTACCCAGCGGCAGCGTATTTTCCCCGTCCCAACCCAGCAGGCTATAGCCCAGTTGCTGCTTGCCAAACAACAGGCTGAGTGTGGTCGTGGGTTGCTGCCAGTGCGGGCTGTTCCAGCCTTGCGCCGGAACAAACAGCACATCCCCCGGCAGCAGTATCTGCTGTTGCCGCGTTCCCTGGCTGCCTTCCCACTCCATTTCCTGTTCCCCGTCTACCACAAGTTCAAGGCGTGGAAAACCTACCTGATAAGCCAGCTCCGGTGCCGGATGTTGGTTACCGGCAAAATAAACCTGCCGGATCCCCTGCCCATCATCGAGCAGCGGAGCCAACACGGCCACCAGCGGGTGTTTCATCGGGAATAATCCTTCAAACCAAGTGAACAACGAGACTTGATAATAACCAATAGCGGCGAGGAAAACGCGGAAGTAGAACAAGAAAAGGGCGCCGAAGCGCCCTTGGGTAAAATATCGTGTTTGGATCAAACAACCTGGTCACGCAGGCGCTGAGCCGCTAACACCATGTTGGCCAACGATTGACGGGTTTCTGGCCAGCCACGGGTTTTCAGGCCGCAGTCCGGGTTCACCCACAGGCGTTCTGCCGGGATATTCTGTGCCGCTTTACGCAGCAGCGCTTCAATCCATTCCACGCTTGGCACGTTCGGCGAGTGGATGTCGTAAACGCCCGGCCCAATTTCATTTGGATAGTCGAACTCTTTGAACGCTTCCAGCAGATCCATATCGGAACGTGAGGTTTCGATGGTGATCACGTCTGCATCCAGCGCCGCGATAGAATCCATGATGTCGTTGAACTCGCAATAACACATATGGGTGTGGATCTGGGTATCATTCTGCGCCACGGCGGCGTTCAGTTTGAAGGCATCCACCGCCCAGTCGAGGTACGCAGCCCAATCGGACTGGCGCAACGGCAGACCTTCGCGCAGTGCAGGCTCGTCGATCTGAATGATACCGATACCGGCCTTCTCCAAGTCTTCCACTTCGTCACGCAGTGCCAGCGCAATCTGCTTGGCGATCACTTCACGGGTTACATCTTCACGTGGGAAGGACCAGCAAAGAATGGTCACCGGGCCAGTCAACATGCCTTTTACCGGCTTATCGGTCAACGACTGGGCAAATTTGGCCCACTCTACGGTGATGGCTTCCGGGCGGCTGATATCGCCAATAATCACCGGTGGCTTGACGCAGCGCGAACCGTAGCTCTGTACCCAACCGTTTTGGGTGAACACGAAGCCGTCCAGGTTTTCGCCGAAGTATTCCACCATGTCGTTGCGCTCGGCTTCGCCGTGCACCAGTACGTCCAGCCCCAGGCGTTCCTGCTCAGCAATGGCCTGCTTGATATGTTCGCCGATACTAGTGCGGTAGTTGCTCCCATCTAGGCGGCCCTGCTTGAAGTCCAGGCGCAGGCCGCGAATTTCGGTGGTCTGCGGGAAAGATCCGATGGTGGTCGTTGGCCAGGCAGGCAAGTTGAAGCGATCGCGCTGAGCCTGGGCACGTTGTTCATAAGGGCGCTGACGTTCGCTGTCTTTGGCAGTGATGGCCGCCAGGCGTTGCTCAACCTGCGCATTATGCACACGGCTGGATTGACGGCGGGCGCGGATGGGTGCGCTGTAGGCATCAAGTTTGGCTTGTTTATCTGCCCCTGGCGCATTCAGAGCTGAGCTCAACAACGCCAGCTCGGCACATTTTTGCAGTGCAAAGGCGAACCAGCTTTTCACTTCTTCGTCCAGGCGGCTTTCCACGCTCAGATCGATCGGGCTGTGCAGCAGCGAGCACGAGGTGCCAATCCACAGTGGGCGGCTCCCTACCAGCGGTTGCAAGCGTTCAAACCAGCTGCTCACATCGGCACGCCAGACGTTACGGCCATTGATCACCCCCAGCGACAGCACCCACTCTTTCGGCAATGCGTTGTTCAGGACTGCGGCATCATCTTTGCCTGCGACCAGATCCACATGCAGGCCCCGTACTGGCAGTTCGCGGATGGTGTCGAGGTTATGGCCAATGCTGTCGAAATAGGTGGTCAACAGCAGTTTGACCTGGCCTTGCAGCGCGGTATAAGCCGGTTTAAAGGCCTCCAACCAGGCCTTAGGCAGTTCCAGCACCAGCGCAGGTTCGTCGATCTGTACCCACTCGATGCCGCGTTTGGCCAGCTCCGCCAGCACTTGCTGGTAGACCGGCAGGATATCGTTCAGCAGCGACAGGCGATCGAACTGCTCACCCTTCACCTTGCCCAGCCACAGATAGGTTACCGGGCCCAACAGCACCGGCTTGATTTTGTGGCCCAGCGCCAACGCTTCGTCAACTTCATCCAGCAGTTGGGTCCAGCCCAGTTTGAACTGCTGGCCTTTAGTGAACTCAGGCACCATGTAGTGATAGTTGGTGTTAAACCATTTGGTCATTTCCGCCGCCGCCGCAGGTTCACCGGTCGGTGCGCGGCCACGGCCAATACGGAACAGGGTATCGAGATCGATCGAGCCATCTTTATTTTGGTGACGCGCCGGGACGTTGCCCAGCAGCAGGCTGGTGGTCAGCACGTGATCGTACCAGGCGAAATCGCCAACCGGCACCAAATCCACCCCGGCCTGCTGTTGTTGTTGCCAGTGGCGAGCACGCAGCTCGCGGCCAACCGCCAACAGCTCTTCCTGTGTTGAATTACCTGCCCAGTAACTTTCCTGCGCTTTTTTCAGTTCACGACGCAGACCAACGCGTGGAAAACCCAGTGTGTGATTTAGAATTGTCATCGTCATATTTCCCATTTAGCCGTCCAGATGTTTACACATCCATAATCCGCAGGTACTGTATGATCCACAAGCGCAATATTTTCACTGTCACTGTGAAGGACTCTCATGATCGAACTGAAACACTTACGGACCCTACAGGCTCTGCGTAATACCGGCTCCCTGGCCGCCGCTGCCGCACAGCTTCATCAGACACAGTCTGCCCTTTCGCATCAGTTCAGCGATCTGGAACAGCGTCTGGGCTTTAAGCTGTTTGTTCGTAAAAGCCAGCCGCTGCGCTTTACCGCTCAGGGGGAGATCCTGCTACAGCTGGCAGAACAGGTATTGCCACAGATCCAACAGGCGCTGCAGGCCTGCCACGAACCGCATCAAACCACGCTGCGCATCGCCATTGAATGCCACAGCTGTATTCAGTGGCTGACGCCGGCGTTGGACAACTTCCGCTCCTATTTCCCGCAGGTGGTGATGGATTTCAAATCCGGCGTGACGTTCGATCCGCAACCAGCCCTGCAACAAGGTGAGCTGGATCTGGTGCTGACCTCAGACATCCTGCCGCGCAGCGGGCTGCATTATTCGCCGATGTTCGATTTTGAAGTCCGGCTGATCCTGGCCCCCGACCACCCGTTGGCCAATAAGCCGCACATTGAACCGGCAGACCTGAGTGATGAAGTGCTGATGATCTACCCGGTACAGCGCCAACGGCTGGATATCTGGCGTCATTTCCTGCAACCGGCAGGCATCAGCCCGGCGCTGAAAAACGTCGATAACACGCTTTTATTGATTCAAATGGTGTCAGCCCGGATGGGGATCGCCGCGTTACCGCACTGGGTGGTGGAGAGTTTTGAACGCCAGGGGCTGGTCGTCACCAAGACGCTTGGGGATGGCCTGTGGAGCCGGTTATATGCCGCCACCCGCGATGGCGAGCAGCGCCAGACGGTCACCGAAGCCTTTATCCGCTCGGCACGTCAGCACGCCTGCGATCACCTGCCGTTTGTGCGTGATGCCGCCAGGCCCAGCGCCAATATTGCAGGGGCCAAATCCTTAACGTCCTTGAGTTAACTGATTGGCGGACGGGGAGCCTAATTTTACACACACTCGGCACCAGGCAAATTCGGCAAAAGCGGTTACAGTAATTTCATCGGGAACAATTCCCCTAGAAATTATCGGCTTTTCCGAGGCGCTTATGCGAACACTGCGTGGTTGTTATCAATGGTTCCTTCTCCTGGCGCTGTTAGCCAGCACAGCGTTATGGGCGGCCGAAGCGGTTGCTCCCTGGCCACACAGCGTGACCCTTTCCGGCATCTCCATGGAGCTGCACCAGCCGCAGCTCGACAGTTGGCAAGATAACCTGCTGAAAGGCCGTATGGTGATCGCGGTGAAAACCGGCACCCTGAACGATGCCAAAGGTAAAAAACAGGACAAAATCAGCTACGGCGTCGCCTGGTTCAGCGCCCGCACCAGCACCGACAAGGAACAGCGGCAGGTCACGCTGGATAATCTCAAAGTTGAAAAGGTGAACTTCCCGACAGATAGCGCCAATCAACAGCATTATCTAGACCTATTGCGACAACTTCCGGCAAAAACCTTGCTGGTCAGTCTAGACCAACTGGAGTCCGATCTGGCCATTCAGGATCAGGCCCCACAACAGGGAGTGAAGGTAAACAACGCACCACCAAAAATCCTGTTCGCTTTCCAACCCGCCGCGCTGGTGTTACTTGATGGGCAACCCGCCTGGCAGGCTAGCGGGCAATCGGGTGTGGAACGCGCCATCAATACCCGCTCATTGCTGCTGAAAAAAGACGGCACGCCGTATATCTACTTTGCCAATCAATGGTATACCGCACCAGGCCTTGGCGGACCTTGGGCGCAAAAACTCACGGTGCCGGTAGAGCTGACCCAGGCTATGCAGGCCGCAGTGAAAAATAAGCTGGTCACCACCGGGCCGCAGGAAAAAACGTCGGTCACCAAGCCAGCGGAGATCACCGTCTCCACTGAGCCAGCGGAGTTAATCCAGATCGACGGCGATCCGCAGTTTATGCCGATTGACGGCACCCAGCTGTCTTACGTGGTCAATACGCCTTCAGACGTGTTTATCGATGCCCAGCAAAATAACAGCTGGTACGTGCTGGTGTCTGGCCGCTGGTTCCGTGCCAATTCCACCAACGGCCCATGGCAGTATGTTGCCGGTAGCGCTCTGCCAGCAGACTTTAGCAATATCCCTTCCGACAGCCCAAAAAGCGCGGTCCTGGCCTCGATCCCAGGAACGCCGGAGGCTCGCGAGGCGCTGATCGCCAACTCGGTACCACAGACCGCCAAAGTGTCACGCAGCAAAGCGGCGCTACAGGTCCGTTATGATGGCGGCAGCGCCAAATTCAGACCGATCGACGGTACGCCGCTGCAATATGCCTGGAACACCGATGTGCCGGTGATCAAGGTAGACGGTAAGAGCTTCTTCGCAGTGAAAAACGGCGTATGGTTTGCCGCCACCGCACCGCAAGGCCCTTGGGTGGTTGCCACCAACGTCCCGGCGGTGATCTACACCATTCCAGCCAATTCTCCTTTGCATTACGTGACCTATGTTCGCGTCTACAGCAGCACCAACGAGGAAGTATACGTCGGTTATACGCCGGGCTATTACGGCACAGTGGCCAGCAATGGCGTGGTGGTGTATGGCACCGGATATCCTTGTAACGCCTGGGTTGGCAACGTCTGGTACAGCTGCCCGGCTACCTACGGTTACGGTAGCAGCTTTGCCTGGGATCCGGCGATCGGCTGGAGCTTTGGCTTTATCAGCGGCTGGATCTGGGGCAGTGCCTGGAGCCAACCTTGGTGGGGCCCCTGGTACGGTTACTACCCGCCCTATCATCGTGGCAACTGGGGTGGCGGCGTGTCGGTGTATAACGTCTACAACCACTGGGGGAACACCGTGGCGCAAGGCGTGCGCGCCGACTGGAGCAATCCGTGGAACGGCCATTACGGCAGCAACGTGCGCGGCAGTTTCTATAATAACGCCACCGGCGGCCACGGAGCCGGTTACGCCTGGCGTGATACCAACGGCAATAACGGCATCACCCACGCCGGTGCAGGCGGCATACGCTTCAATCCGCAAACCGGTCGAGCAGTGGCTGCCAACGGGGCCGGGGCTTATAACCCGAATACCGGCAACGTCATCGCTGGGGGAGAGCGCAACAGCGTGAACACCAAGACCGGGCGCGTGACCCACAGCCAAAGCATTAGTGGCACCACGCCGCAAGGGGCGGGTAAGGCAGGCAGCTTTACTACCGCCGGGAAAAATGGCGTGGCGCAAGGCTCAGGTTACGTGCATTACAACAAGGAAACCGGCCAGGTGACACATGGTGGCGTGGTTAACGGCCCCGATCACGTCTACGCCGGGCGCGATGGCAATATCTATCAATACAACAACGGCAGTTGGCAACAGATGAACGCCAGCGGCAAGTTTGTTAAAAGCCAGCCTCCGGCAGAGGTCAGCAGCGCACAGCAGGCCCGCCAACGCGGCAATGAACGTCAGACCGAGCGGGCGCAAACCTTACAAACGCAACCGCACCTGAGTCAGGAACAGCACCAGCAGGTGCAGCAGCGGTTACAACAAAGAACCCCTGCCCAGCAGGCACAACCACGCATTAATCAGCAACAGCATCAACAGGTACAGCAGCGGTTGCAACAAAGAGCGCCGGAACAGCATCATCAGTTCGACCGCAGTAACTATGAACCGCGTTTCCATGGGGGCATGGGGGGAAGAAGGTAGTCGTAGAACTCACAAGGGGCGCTACATGCAGCGCCCCCTACGATAAGACATCCTGCGTTAATGGGTGCCTTTCGGCGCAACCCAGCGGCGATGTACCCATAGCGAAGCGACAATCACCGAGCCACCGACAACAAAGCTGGCCCAATGCGGCTGCTGATGCCAAACAGCAAAATTAACCAGCAGGCCTGCGGGCACATGCATATTGTTCATGATGCCCAGCGTACCGGCATCCACCTGTGTCGCCCCGTAATTCCACATAAAGTAGCCCAGCCCGGAAGCCACAACACCCAGCCAGACCAAAATGCCCCATTGCAGGTTGGTGGTTGGCAGTTGGTTCGGATTACCCCACAGAAACCAGGCAACCACCGCTACTGCCGCTGCGCCCAGATAGAACCAGGAAAATGCCGTATGCTGCGGCAACGGATGCACTTCCATCAGGCGTTTGTAACCCACCATGCCGATGGCGAAGCTGATATTCGCCGCCTGCACCAGCAGCAACCCCCACCAGAAGTGATCGCTCAATTGGTGGTAGCGGATAATCGCCGCCCCCAGCACGGCCAGCAACGCGCTGAACAGATAGCCCCAACGCAGACGGCGGCCGCTGATCAGATCGTAAATCAGCGTGATATACAGCGGCGTCAGCACCGTAAACAGCAGGAATTCCGACACGGTCAGATAGATAAAGGCACGGAAGCTGATCAGATACATGATGCCAAGCTGGAAGGCACCCACCAGCATATACAGCAAGATCACTTTCAGCTTGATATTGTGCCAGCGCAAGAATGGTAGAAACACCAGCGCCGCCAGCCCAACGCGCATCAGCACCGAGAACCAACTGTCGACATTGCCAGCCAGATATTCGCCGATCAGGCTAAAAGAAAATGCCCATAAAATGGTGGTAATAACCAGAAGCAGCACGACAAGTTCACCCTAAAAGATTCGAAAGGGCGATTGTAGCGGAAGCAGAACAACAATGTGGCGCAAAGGAGGTTTACGTTTGAGTGCAAAATAAACAAAAAGGCAATTTTGCCTGACTACGTTAGGCTTAAAACTGTGAGACAAACGGAGGTAGAATATGAGGCGTCAACTTATTATGGCCACCCTGCTGTGGCTGCCTTGCCTGGCTACGGCGGAAAACGGCGTCACTACGCTCAGCCAGCAACAGCAGTTTCTTAACCAGCGCGACCAGCAGGCACAGCAACATCGCATGCTGAACAATCAGCAGATGGAGCAGCGCCAGCAGCAGGGTTATCCGCTCAAGGCCAACCAACCAAAAATGCTGCCCTATAACGGCAATAACAACCCGATGCAGCCGCAGATGACCACTGGCAAGATGCTGCAAAAAGGCAATCAGCAGGTTAATCCCTTTAACCAGATTGCTCCGGTAATACCGCAGGCGCCGCTCCCGGCTACACCCTTACCCCCATAATGGTGAGGATTAACGGGGTGGTGATCGCCGCCAACGCGGTGGACATCACCAGACTGGTGGCCGCCGGGCCAGTCAGTACGTTAAATTGGCGTGACATCAGATAGACATTTACCCCCACGGCCATTGACCCCAGCAGTACCACCACGCGGGTCTCCATCGGGGGTAAATCCATTGACCAAGCCAGAAGCCAGACCACCATCGGCTGGACGATCAGCTTGAGGAAGCAGATGGCGCTGCTCAGTTGCCAGCCTTCGCTGATACGGTATTCCGCCAGCCCCATGCCGAGCACCACCAGCGACAGCGGAGCCGCCACCTGGCCCAGCATGCTGACCGGTTGATCGACAAACACTGGCAGCGGCAGGCCGGTCAGGCTGAACAACGTGCCAGACAGGATGCCGATAATCAGCGGGTTGGTCAGCACGCTGCGCGCCGTTTTGATAAAGCCTTGCAGCGTGGGGGAACCATTACGTGCCCATTCGATAGAGATGGTCACCAGCGTCCACAAAATCAGGCCGTTAAATACCAGCACCAGAGCCACCGATGGGATGGCCTCCTCTCCCAGCATCACCGTGGCGATTGGCAGGCCAAGCATGACGTTATTGGAGAAAATGCCGCCCAGAGCAAATACCGAACCCGAAACGCCGTCCAGCTTGAAGATCCGCCGTGCGGCAATGCGGCCGATGACGAAGACGATCAGGCAACTGCCGAAGAAGGCGATCAGCAGGCGGGCATCCACCGCAGAACGCTGTGAGAAATCGCACATCATGCGAAACAGCATCGCGGGCAAAGCGAGGGAAAACACAAAACGGGTCATGCCATCGGTGATGGTCGTTGGCCATTTTCCCCAGCGGATAAGGCCATATCCCAGCACGATAAGCACAAATAACGGCAAAGACAGCACTATCTGGTGCCACAGCGAAACAATAAAGGCAGGCATCGTATCCCTTCCGATGGTGCGGCGGCAACGGGCTGACGTCGCTATGTTCTGGTTTAGTCAAAGTGAATGGCCCCTCACCCTAACCCTCTCCCACAGGGAGAGGGGACCGATCGAGCTCGCTGATGATCCGATCGAACCCTCTGATATCCCGGAAGAAACTCGGGCTAACACAATGCACGGACTGGCTCCTACCCCTGTGGGAAAGTGGACCGATTGAGTTCGCTGATACTCCGGAGAAATCCAGGCTAACACAGCGCAGGGATTAGCTCCCTCGCCCTTAGGGAGAGGGTCGGGGTGAGGGGTAATCTTTATATTATAAATTAAACAGTTAAAAATCCGGGCCGATCAAATCTATCCGGTCGGTACAAATACAGTCAACGCCCCAATTCAACAATAAGCGTGCCCGCTCCGGCTTATTGACGGTATACACCAGAATACGCAGCCCAGCATCTTTTAGCGCCGCGACACGCTCTGCGGTCAGTTCTTTATGATTAATATGCAGAGAAACACAGCCCAGGCGCTCGGTCAGCTCACGCCAATTGTCATCCCACTTGTCCAGCAACAGGCCGCGCGGCAGTTCTGGGGCGGTCTGCTGTGCCGCTGCCAGAGCTTCCACCGAGAACGAAGAAAGCAGCGGATCGGTTTGTCCTTGCCACAGCATGCTGGCGGCAAACGCTACCACACGGCCGGTTTCTTCGTCGCTGCCGGTGGTTGGCTTGATTTCAATGTTAGCCATCATGCTGTGCTGCTTACAACGTTCCGCCACATCCGACAACAGCGGCAAACGCTCCCCTTTAAAGGCTGAGCTGTACCAGTCACCGGCATCCAGTTCTACCAGCTTTTCCCATGGCAGTTCACCCGCCACACCCCAACCGTTGCTAGTGCGTTCGAGCGTATCATCATGCAGCAGGAAGATCTGCCCGTCCTGTGCCAGTTTGGCGTCAAACTCAATCATCTTGTGGCCATAACGCGCGCCAACATCTATCGCCGCCAGGGTATTTTCCGGTGCCAGAGAACCGCCGCCACGATGGGCGACAATATGGGGATAAGGCCAGGCTGTAGTCATCAATCCATCCGTGTTCCGCTGTGGGTAGCAAAAAAGTGCAGCGCCGATGCAGGCAGCTGTAAATACAGGGTGCTGCCCGCAGGCGGCAGGGTTTCATGGCTCAAGCGGACGATCACGCCCGAGCTCCCCCATTGGCCATGAGCCAGGTTATCGGCACCGAGCAGTTCCAGCGTTTGCAGTTCTAGCGGAATACCGCCCTGCTCGCTCGTACTCAGTTGAATATGCTCCGGTCGGATACCCAACGTCAACTCCTGTCCGCCCCACTGTGGCCGAGCTTCTGGCAGATCCAGCGCCATACCACCGACCAATTGCAGTTGCTTGCCGTCCGCACTCAGCGTGCCGGGTAGCAGGTTCATCGCCGGGGAACCGATAAAGCTGGCGACAAACAGCGTCGCCGGGCGTTGATAAACCTCGCTCGGCGTGCCGATTTGCTCCGCCACGCCTTTATTCATCACGATCACCCGCTGCGCCAGCGTCATCGCTTCAACCTGATCGTGGGTAACATACAGGCTGGTGGTTTTCAGACGGCGATGCAGCTGCTGCAATTCCAGGCGCATCTGGACACGCAATTTGGCGTCCAGGTTGGAGAGCGGCTCATCAAACAGAAACAACGCCGGTTCGCGCACAATCGCGCGCCCCATAGCTACCCGCTGGCGCTGACCACCGGAAAGCTCACGCGGTTTGCGTTGCAGCAGCGGTTCCAACTCCAGAATACGTGCCGTCTCTTCTACTCGCTGACTGATGTGCTGTTTGCCAAAGCCACGGATTTTCAGGCCATAGGCCATGTTATCGTACACGCTCATATGGGGATACAGCGCGTAGTTCTGGAACACCATGGCGATGCCGCGATCTTTCGGTTCCAGATCGGTCACACGCTGGCTATCGATATAGATATCCCCGCTGGTGGTGCGCTCCAGCCCGGCCACCATCCGCAGCAGCGTCGATTTGCCACAGCCGGAGGGGCCAACCATCACAATAAATTCGCCGTCAGCCACGTCGAGATTGATCTGCTTGATCACCGGCGTTTTGCCGTCGTAAGACTTGGTGACCGCCTGTAGTTTTAAACCTGCCATATTCGTTACTTCTCGCTATCAACCAGACCGCGCACAAACCAGCGCTGCATCAGAAGAACCACCGCCAACGGCGGGATCAAAGTCAAAATCATTGCCGCCATCACCTGATTCCACTGGGTCGGCGCGCCGGAGGTAGAGATCATGCTGCGGATCCCCGCTACCGCGGTGCTCATTGAGGCGTCACTGGTGACCAGGATCGGCCACAGGTACTGATTCCAACCATAGATAAAGGTGATGACAAACAGCGCCGCCAGATTGGTTTTCGACAGCGGCAACACAATGTCCCAAAAGAAGCGCATCGGCCCGGCTCCGTCGATACGGGCCGCCTCTAACAGTTCATCCGGCAGGGTCATAAAGAACTGACGCAGCAGGAAGGTGGCCGTAGCCGATGCCATCAGTGGCAGCGTGAGTCCGGTGTAGCTATCCAGCAGGTTGAGGTTGGAGATCACTTCCACCGTCGGGAAGATACGCACCTCGACCGGCAGCATCAGCGTCATGAAAATCAGCCAGAAGAACAGACTACGCAGCGGAAAACGGAAATAGACTATGGCATAGGCGGAAAGCACCGAGACCACGATCTTGCCGCAGGTGATCGCCAGCGCCATGATCACACTGTTGAGCAGCAGCATCGAGAACGGCACCTTGAGGGTACCCACACCGCCCTGCCAGATATGGCGGATGTTGTCCCAAAGGTGCCCTCCAGGGACCAGCGTCATAGGCACCTGGAACACCTGCTGATCGTCCAGCGTGGCGGCCACAAAGGCCACATATAGCGGAAACAGCACTAACAGCACGCCAACAATCAGCATCGTATGGCTGAAGATATCCAGCCCGCGTCGGTTCTCAATCATTGGTAACGCACCTTACGTTCGACAAAGCGGAACTGGATCACCGTCAGGCCAATCACCAGCAGCATTAGTACCACCGACTGCGCCGCCGAACTGGATAAATCCAGACCGGCAAAGCCTTCCCGATAGATTTTGTAAACCAGCGTAGTGGTCGATTGCACCGGCCCACCGCCGGTAGCGGCGTCGATCACCGGGAAGGTGTCGAAGAAGGCATACACCAGGTTCACCACCAGCAGGAAGAAGCTCACCGGCGTGATCAGCGGTAGCACCAGGTTGAAGAAACGCCGCACTGGGCCAGCCCCGTCGATCGCCGCCGCTTCCACCAGAGAACGCGGGATGGATTGCAATGCGGCCAGGAAAAACAGGAAGTTATAGCTGATCTGCTGCCACACCGATGCCAGCACCACCAGGAACATCGCCTGCCCGCTGTTTTGCGCATGGTTCCAGTCGTAGCCAAAACCGGCGAGCACATGGGTGATCAGGCCCATGCCGGGGCTGAACAGGAAGATCCACAACACCGCCGCTACCGCAGGGGCAACCGCATAGGGCAGGATCATCAAGGTCTGATAGAAGCGGCTGCCGCGCAGCACATAGTCCACCAACGCGGCAAAGAACAGCGAGACCAGCAGGCCAACACCGGCCACCAAAAAGCTGAACAACAACGTGGTGTAGAAAGAGTCCAGGTAATACGGGTCCTGGAACAGCTGCGTAAAGTTGTCCAACCCGACAAACTTGCTGGAAAGGCCGAACGGATCGACGCTTTGTACCGAGTACCACAGCGCCTGACCGGCAGGCCACAGGAAGAAAACAACGGTGATCAGCAGTTGTGGCAGCACCAACACATAGGGCAGCCAGCTACAGCCGAAGCCGGGACGAGATGATGACATAGAGTTAACCGTTAAATGGGGATGAGGATCGGTATCAGCCCCTCACCCCAGCCCTCCCCCAAAGGGAGAGGGAGTGGATCGATGTCGTTTGGCAAAAGAACGCCTAATCTGACGCTTATTTGGTAGAGGCCTCAAAGCGGCGCAGCAACACGTCACCACGCTGTACCGCAGCATCCAGCGCCTGCTGTGGGGTTTTCTTGTCGGTCCACACACTTTCCAGCTCTTCATCCACCACGGTACGGATCTGCGGCATATTGCCCAGACGCAGCCCTTTGGTAAATGCCAACGGTGGCTTGTTCAGCATTTGGCGGGTGGCCACATCGGCCCCTGGGTTTTTGTCGTAGAAGCCCTGCTGCTTGGTCATTTCATAGGCGGTAGTGGTGATTGGCAGGTAGCCGGTCTTTTGATGCCATTCGGCGGCAATCTCTGGCTGGGCAAGATATTGCAGGAACTCCGCCACGCCTTTGTAGGTCACCGCGTCTTTGCCGTTCATCACCCACAGGCTGGCCCCGCCGATAATGGCGTTCTGCGGTGCATTTTTGGCGTCAGCATCGTAAGGCATCATGCCCACGCCGAAATCAAACTTGGCGTATTTGCGGATACTGGCCAACGAGCCGGAAGAAGCGGTCGCCATGGCGCAGTCGCCGTTGTAGAACTTCTCGGTAGGTTCGTCCTTACGGCCGAAGTAGGTGAAGTCACCCTTCTTGTTCATGTCTTGCAGAAACTGAATATGTTTAACCTGCAGCGGCTGGTTGAACTCCAGCTTGGCATTGGTGCCACCAAAGCCGTTGTTTTCACTGGCGAACGGCACGCCATGCCAAGCGCTGAAGTTCTCCAGTTGGATCCAACCCAGCCAACCGCTGGTGTAGCCGCACTTCATGCCAGCCGCGCGCAGTTTGGCGGCATCGGCCGCCAGTTCCTGCCAGGTTTTTGATGGCTGATCCGGGTTCAAGCCCGCTTTCTTGAAGGCGTCTTTGTTGTAATACAGCACCGGGGTGGAGCTGTTGAAAGGCTGGGACAGCAGATGGCCGCTCTTGTTATCGGTGTAGTAACCGGCCACGGTCGGCACAAACACCGACTCGTCGAACTTGACGCCCGACTCCTGGAACACCTGATACACCGGTTTGATCGCCTTGCTTGCCATCATGGTGGCGGTGCCCACTTCGTACACTTGCAGGATCGCCGGTGCCTTGCCGGAACGGTAAGCGGCAATGCCCGCCGCCAGGCTCTGTTCGTAGTTGCCTTTATAAACCGGGACAATCTTCACATCGCTGTGAGTTTGGTTGAAGCGGTCCGCCAGAGAATCCACTTCGGTGCCCAGTTCCCCTTCCATCGAATGCCAAAAGGGGATCTCGGTGACAGCTATTGCATGGCCGCTGACCGCCAGGGCCAAGGTAACGCACAACGTGGTTTTTTTAATCGCGTGAGCAAACATGCCTAACTCCTGAAAAAGCGGGTGTGATCAAAACGCGTGAGCGAAAAGAAACAGTTTTTGTTCGGATGCTAAACATGCCATGCGCGGATGACAGTAAAATAACTCTGGCGTGACAGCTAGGTGACAGCGAGGTGAAGTGCAGATGGCGGTTTGATGTCGGCGGTAGGGAATTCACCCCACCGCCGCAGAGAGATTACAGCGAGCGACGCAGGCGGGCGACGGCCTCTTGCATCTGCTGTTCGGTTGCCGTGGCAAACGACAGACGGAAGGTAGAGCGATCCGGTTTGTCAGAGAAGAAGTATTCTCCCGGCACAAACACCACGCCCTGTTTTAGGGTGGTGTTCAACCACTCGGTGGCATCGAATTGCTGACGGAAGCGCGCCCACAGGAACATGCCGCCTTTCGGCATATCAAAGCTGATCACATCACCCAGCTCTTTTTCCACCAGCCCGGCCAGGATCTCACCTTTGTGCTTGTAGGCCGCGCGGATCTTTTCGATCTGCGCCGGTAAACGATCCAGCCCCAGGTAACATTCGACAATGCTCTGCGACAGCGCGCTAGCATGCAGATCCGCCGCCTGCTTGATGATCGCCACTTTATGCAACAGGAATGGTGGCAAGATGGCCCAACCCAGGCGCAGGCCCGGAGCCAGGATCTTGGAGAAGGTGGAGGTGTAGATAATGTTTTCGGTATGGCCCAGCACCTGCTGCGAAACCTGATACAGCGTAGCATTACGCTCTTCGGTGAAGCGCAGCTCGCCGTAGGGGTCATCCTCGATAATCAAGAAGTTATGCTCCACCGCCAGTTTTACCAACTGCTCACGGCGTGCGGCGCTCAGGGTCAGGCCGCTTGGGTTGCCGAAGTTCGGCACCACGTACACCCCTTTGATCTTCTGGGTTTTCAGCAGTTCAGCCAGCTCATCCACCACCATGCCGTCGCTGTCAGAAGAAACGGACATGACGTTGGCTTCCGCCAGTTCCAGCGTTTGCAGCGCCGCCAGATAGGTCGGACGCTCTACCACAAACACATCACCAGGGTTAATCACCGCACGCATCACCAGATCTAACGCCTGCTGGGAGCCTGCGGTTACCACGATATCTTCCGGCTTGGCATTAACGCCACGCTGTGCGCATAGGGTACAGATGCCTTCACGCAGCAGTTCGCTGCCTTCGGTCAGCCCATATTGGAAAGCGCTTTTCGGTTGTTCGGTAATAGCCTGCTGGGTAGCAATGCTCAATCCTTCGAAGTCAAACAGCGCATCAGAGGGAATGCCACCCGCCAGCGAAATGACGTTTTCCATTTTGCTGTGCTTGAGCAATTCGCGGATTGCCGAGCTTTTGACCTTTACGATGCGCTGTGCGAGTAGTCCTTCTGTCTTCATTGCTTGTTCTCGTAATCGTTAAAATAGGGGCGCAACACGTTCTGGTACACCCTGATAGGCAGCCGGGTCGAACATGTTCGATCCCTACCGATTCATCCGCCCAAATACGCCGACCGTACTGCTTCGTTTGCTAATAATGCGGCCCCCGTATCTTCCAACACCACGCGGCCGTTTTCCAGCACATAACCACGATCCGCCAGTTTTAGTGCCTGGTTGGCGTTTTGTTCCACCAGGAAGATGGTCATCCCCTCTTCGCGCAACTGTTGGATGATGTCGAAAATCTGCTGGATGATGATGGGGGCCAGCCCGAGTGAAGGTTCGTCCAACAGCAGCAACTTCGGCTGGCTCATCAGCGCACGGCCAATTGCCAGCATCTGCTGCTCACCGCCGGACATGGTGCCAGAGCGCTGGCTGCGGCGCTCCAGCAGGCGTGGAAACAGGGTAAATACCCGCTCGATGCGTTGATGATACTGCTCGCGATCGGCAAAGAAACCGCCCATCGCCAGGTTCTCTTCCACCGTCATGCGTGAGAACACCCGCCGGCCTTCCGGTACGATCGCCACAGCCTCGCGCATGATGCGCGCTGTCTGCCACTGGGTGATGTCCTGATCCATCAAGGTGATGGTCCCTTCGCTGGCCCTTGGGTCACCGCATAGCGTGCCGAGCAGGGTGGTTTTACCAGCACCGTTGGCGCCGATCAGGGTGACAATCTCCCCCTGTTGAATGTTCAGGCTGACCTGGTGCAGCGCCTGAATTTTGCCGTAATGGGCGGAAACCTGATTAAATGACAACATATGCTTATTCGCCCAGATAGGCCCGGATCACGTCCGGATTATTGCGGATTTCTGCCGGTGTGCCTTGCGCCAACGGCGTTCCCTGATTCACCACGTAGATGCGATCGGAAATCCCCATCACCAGTTTCATATCGTGCTCAATCAACAGCACCGACACCTGGTGCTGGTCACGCAGCTCGACGATCAGGTGATCCAGCTCATCGGTTTCTTTCGGGTTCAGGCCAGCCGCCGGTTCATCCAGCATCAATAGTTCCGGGCGCGTTACCATGCAGCGGGCAATCTCCAGCCGACGCTGCTGGCCATAGGCCAGATTACCCGCCGAACGGTTGGCCATGTCCAACAGACCCACACGTTCCAGCCACACCGCCGCACGCTCCAGCGCATCGGCCTCTGCACGGCGGAACGCCGGGGTTTTCAGCAAACCGGCAAACACGCCACTTTTCAGATGCTGGTGTTGGGCCACCAGCAGGTTTTCAATCACCGTCATTTCACGGAACAACCGCACGTGCTGGAAGGTACGCACCACGCCCATGCGGGCAATAGTCTGGCCGGAAAGCCCTTGCAGATGGCGATCGCGCAGTTTGATGGTACCACTGGTCGGGCGATAGAACCCGGTCAGGCAGTTGAACACCGTGGTCTTGCCTGCGCCGTTCGGGCCAATCAATGAAACAATCTCACCTTGATGCAGTTCCAGCGCGACGTTGTTTACCGCCAGCAAACCGCCAAAACGCATCGAAAGCCCGGCTACCGCCAGTAAAGGTTGAGTACTCATGCCTGCTCCCCCTTCACGGCTTTGATATCAGCCACTTTCAGCTTCAACTGCGGGCGTTTCATCGGCAGCAGCCCCTGTGGCCGCCAAATCATCATCAATACCATCAGCGCCCCCAGCAGCAACATGCTGTATTCATTCAGATCGCGCATCATCTCACGGGACACTACCAGCAGGATCGCCGCCAGGATCACCGCAAACTGTGAGCCCATGCCGCCCAACACCACGATCGCCAGCACAAAGGCCGATTCCACAAAGGTGAAGGATTCCGGGCTGACAAACCCCTGACGTGCGGCAAACAGCGTACCGGCGAAACCGGCAAAGGCGGCACTGATGGTGAAGGCGGTCAGTTTGATTTTGGTCGGGCTCAAGCCCAGTGAACGGCAGGCGATTTCATCTTCGCGCAACGCTTCCCAGGCACGGCCCAGCGGCATGCGTAGCAGGCGGTTAATCACAAACAGCGTCAATATCACCAGCAGCAGCGCTACCAGGTAGAGGAACACGATGCGGTCACTGGGATCGTATTTCAGGCCAAAGAAGTTATGGAAGGTATCCCAGCCGCCATCGCGAGCACTGCGGTTAAACTCCAGACCAAAAAAGGTGGGTTTCGGGATCTGGCTGATGCCGTTCGGCCCGCCGGTAATTTCGGTGTTGTTTAGCAGCAGAATACGGACGATTTCACCAAAGCCGAGCGTGACGATCGCCAGATAGTCTCCCCGCAGGCGTAACACCGGGAAACCGAGCAGGAAGCCGAAGATGGCGGTGACAATTCCCGCCAGCGGCAGGCTTTCCCAGAACCCCAGTCCGTAGTAATGGTTCAGCAATGCGTAGGTATAAGCACCGATGGCGTAAAAGCCGCCGTAACCCAGCACCAACAGGCCGGAAAGGCCGACCACCACGTTCAGACCCAGACCCAGCATCACGTAGATCAACGTCAGGGTGGCAATATCCACCGAGCCGCGCGACACCAGGAACGGCCAGACGACGGCGGCAATGATGATCGCCGCTGCCAGCACCTTCTGGCGCATGGTGGAACCGTCAAAGCTGGGTAATACGAACGACGGGCCGGAGATTTTCTTCATCCCATGCTGCATCAGCGGACGCAGCAATTGGAAGAAGAACACCACCACACAACCGATACCAATCCACATCCAGCGCACTTCGGCAGCACCGTGCACCACCAGCTTGGTACCGTCTAGGCTCAGTTGCATCCCCATCAGGAAGGAGGCCATGACAAACAGGACGACCGTGGCAATACAGGCGTTAAGCAGACCGAGTTTCATACTTTCTCAACCTCCGGACGCCCAAGGATGCCAGTTGGCATCACCAGCAACACCACAATCAGCAAGGCGAAGGACACCGCGTCTTTGTATTCGGTGCTCAGATAGGCCGAGGTGAGCGCTTCAGCCACGCCCAGCACCAGCCCACCGATCATCGCTCCAGGAATGCTGCCAATCCCGCCCAGTACCGCCGCGGTGAAGGCTTTCATCCCGGCCATAAAGCCGATGTAAGGATTGATCACGCCGTAGAACTGGCCGAGCAGCACACCCGCCACCGCCGCCATTACCGCGCCAATCACGAAAGTGAGCGAAATCACCCGGTCGGTATTGATGCCCAGCAGGCTGGCCATCTTCAAATCTTCCGCACAGGCACGGCAGGCGCGGCCCATACGCGAATAACGGATAAACATCGTCAGTGCCAGCATCGCCAGGAAGGTGACCACCCAGATGATCAGTTGCATGGTGCTGATGGTCGCGGCAAAGCCGTTGCTCTCACCCAACACCCATTGGCCGGTGACCAGGCTTGGCAGCGCCACATCACGCGAACCCTGCGTCAGGCTGACGTAGTTTTGCAGGAATATCGACATCCCGATGGCGGAGATCAGCGCAATCAGGCGCTTGGAGCTGCGCACCGGTTTGTAGGCCACCCGTTCGATGCTCCAGCCATAGGCGCTGGCAATCACGATCGACACCAGGAACGCTGCGCCGATCAGCAGCCAACCCACGTCGATGCCGATCATCATCAGGGCGGCGATCACGATAAAGGAGACATAGCTGCCGATCATATATACCTCGCCGTGGGCGAAGTTGATCATGCCGATAATGCCGTAGACCATGGTGTAACCGATGGCGATCAATGCATAGGTGCTGCCCAGCGTCACGCCGTTGAACATCTGCTGCAGAAAATAGAGAAACTGCTCTGACATACTCTGACCTTCTAAGGTGTTGTACTGGCCGACAAAGAGCGGCCCAACGGCCTGCTGACGTTGCAGGCACCGGGAATACCCGGTTTGTAGATTTTGCTGTTGAGGTGTCCTCCGCGCCCAAAAAACGCAGAGGCCACCTTAAACTGGCTTATTTTATCGGCGTTGATGAGCCGTCGGCATGCCATTCAAACACCCCGAACTCGAAGCCTTTCAGATCGCCTTTATCATCCCAGCTCAGTGGGCCCATGACGGTTGCCACCGGTTGGCCGGTTTTCAGATCTTTGACGATATCTGCCGGTTCCTGGCTACCGCTGCGCTCCATCCCGGTGACCAGCGATTGCAGTGCTGCATAGGTGGTCCAGACAAATGGCCCTGTCGGATCCAGCTTCTTGGCTTTTAATGCATCAACCACCGGCTGGTTGGCTGGCACCTGATCGTAACGTTTTGGCAGCGTCACCAACATGCCTTCAGACGCGTCACCGGCGATGTTGGACAGCGAGGAGTTACCGACACCTTCCGGCCCCATGAAGCGAGTAGTCATGCCCGCCTGTTTGGCCTGACGCAGGATCTGCCCCATCTCCGGGTAGTAACCGCCGAAATAGACGAAATCAACGTTTTCTTTCTTCAGACGAGCTACCAAGGTAGAGAAATCTTTATCCCCAGCGGTGATACCTTCAAACAGCACTACGTCGGTACCCTGCTTTTTCAGGCTGTCACGCACTGAACGCGCCAGGCCTTCACCGTATTGCTGCTTGTCGTGGACCACAGCGATACGCTTGGGTTTGATTTCGTTGAGAATGTAGCTGGCAGCCGTTGGGCCCTGATCGGAATCCAGGCCAGTGGTGCGCAGGATCATCTTGTAACCACGGGTGGTCAGATCGGCGTTGGTCGCCGCCGGGGTGATCATAATCACGCCTTCATCTTCATAGATGTCGGAGGCTGGCTGGGTCGAAGAAGAGCACAGGTGGCCGATCACGTAACGAATGCCGTCATTGATGACCTTGTTGGCTACCGCTACCGCCTGTTTCGGGTCACAGGCATCGTCATACTCTACCGCCACCAGCTTATCGCCCTTGATACCGCCTTTGGCGTTGATATCGGCAATCGCCTGACGCGCACCGGTGAACTCCATATCACCATACTGCGCCACCGGGCCGGACATGGCGCCCACTACGGCAATCTTGATGTCTTTTGCCACAGCGACATGGCCGATAGCCATCGCGATACAACCGGCCAGCAGCGCTTTACCCTTTGTTAATTTCATCCGCATAATCCCCATCTGTCGTTGTGAGTGTTGCTGTTGTATTTGTCACACCTAATCATTGTTTCTACCCGGCAGATTGCAAGTAACAGCCAACTGACTGTAGCCTGCAAAACGCCGGTAAATCGCTTTTATCTATAAGTAATAATGATTTAGGTAGATTCGCGACAATATTTTCTAATAAGACTTTATTTTTCATGCCATTAAACAGGAGTTTTCTTCTGCAAAGCAACTCCCAGCACCAGAAACAAGCGGTGTAAACAGCATAAAATCCGGATTAAATCTGCGCCGTTTAGCGCAAGGAACAGCGCGATGTGCTGGTTAACATGCCATTAACTAACCGTTTACTCGGAAAATGCCCGCAGCAAAAAACATTTCGCGCAGACCTCGTATAGAAAAACTTACACAACGCGCTGTGCAAGATCCATTACACTGTCGACATCCCTTATCGGTGCGGAAATCCGGCATGAAACTGACCATTGAACGCTTGACCAGCTTATCCCCACAAGACCTTATCGACCTTGGTAAAATCTGGCCACATCAACAGCCTGAGCAGTGGCTAAGCTGGCTGGAGGGGGGTAAAGCACTGTTTGCCGCCCGTTTTAACGAGCGGTTGCTGGGGGCGGTAAAAATCGAGATAGCGGGCCAGAGCGCCCAATTGCACGATCTGCTGGTGCGCGAAGTGACACGCCGCCGTGGTGTGGGACTGTATCTGATGGAAGATACTCAACGCCAATTACCACAGGTGCAACATTGGCAACTGGATACTGCCGGGTTGGCCGCACGTGAACGAGGCGAGGTCGGCAACTTTATGCGTGCCTGCGGCTTCCAGGCTCAGGGCGATTGCTGGCAAAAATGAAACGTTGGATAGCTCTGATCGTCATTATGCTGCTCGCAGTCATGGCCTGGTTTGCAGGGCGCTACCAGGCAATGAATCTTCATCAGCCTTGGGATCAGCAGGCCTACGTTTGGCAAAGGGTGTGGACACCTCAGCATGCCGAGGCGTTGGCTGCCAGCCGTGACCTGTTTACTACCCTGCGCGTGTTGGGTTTGCAGGTGCATCCCCGTGAGGGTTTCCGGGACATCGCGGTCAATACCGCCCTGCTGAAACAGGATGGCCGCCCGCTATGGCTGGTAGTGCGGGTCGACGGGCAACTGATGCAGTTGGATGAGGCCGCCATCTATGCACGTCTGCAGCAACAGCTGCAACGCTGGCAGGAGGCCGGTTTACCGGTGATTGGCGTGGAGATCGACCATGACGCCGCTACCGCACGGCTACCCAAATATCAACAATTTCTGCGCCAACTGCGCCAACGGCTTCCCTCTTCATTACAGCTAGGCATCACCGCCCTGCCCGCCTGGATCGGCTCCCCAGCGCTGCCTGGCGTACTGCAACAGGTAGACAGCTCGGTGCTTCAGGTGCATGCGGTGCTCTCCCCCACACAAGGTTTATTCGACGGCCGGTTGGCGCAGGAGTGGACACGCCAGTACGCGCGCCTTAGCCCTAAACCCTTCCGTATCGCCCTGCCAGCCTACGGCATGGCTCTGCTAGGGTTCGATGCCCAAGGGGCTCTGGTTGAGAGTGAAGTCTCGCAGCGCGTGGCGGGCCAAATCCAGGAGCTGACCGTAGCACCGCAGCAGATTGCCGATTTCTTGCAGCAGCTCGCACAACGCCCACTGCCACATCTGCGCGGCATTATCTGGTTCCGCCTGCCGCTGGAAAACGATCGGCGCGCCTGGTCGATGACTACGCTACGGGCAGTGATCCAACAGCAGCCATTGCTCGCCAACTGGCAGGTAAAATTTTTGCCGCAGCCACAGCAAAATGGGCTGTATGATTTGATTATCGAGAATCAGGGACCGGTGGATGCCCCGTTACCGCGTGAGATCCACATTCAGGCCGAAGGTTGCCTGGCCGCCGACGCGGTAAGCCATTACCAGTTGGCAACGCCATCGGACCCCCAACGCTTTATCCGCATTAGCGGCGATCAGCTACGAGCAGGGCAATCACGCCCCTTGGGCTGGCTACGCTGCCAACAGATCACGCCAGGAGACACCCATGTCATACCTTGATTTGCACACAACAGGGCACCGTCGCCGTGCGCTCCCGTTAGCATCACTGATCGCTGCGGCATTGATGGTGCCGCTGAGCGGCCAGGCCTGTGGGCCAGACTTCCCCAACCGCCTGCTGGTTAACCGCAACGGCACCCTGCTGTATATGCCTGAGGGCAACTTCGCTTTCGAAGCCACCCGTCTGGTGCCGGTAGACCCGCAGCTGCCACGCTGGCAGGCCCCGGCCCCGGCGACACCGCCAAAACCGATGCCCCTCTCGCCGGAACAGCAAGCCATTGCCCAGATGCGGGCAACCCAGACCGTTGAAGAAGCCGACGCGGTGAATGCACAAGGGCTATCTAATGCCGCGCGCTTATATACGCTGGGGGCAGTGGCTTTTGCCGCAGAAGATCCCCGGGCGTCGCAATATTTCCAGCAGGTGTTGGCGTTGCCAGCCGCCGAGCAGGAAGCATGGGGGTTACGGGCACAATACTCGCTTGGCCGCCTGCTGATGGGCGATCATGGCACGCCGGAAAACGAATCCGGTAGCGAGCCGGTGGTGAAACATCCGGAGAAAGCGCAGCTAGAGCAGGCCTTGGCCGCCTTCCAACAAGTGATCGACCAGGTGAAAAGTGGCACCGCCGATCCCGATCAACTGGCTCTGAGCAGCCTGGGCCAGCAAGCACGTATTCATTTGTGGCTCGGGGAAATCGCTCCGGCAGCACAGCTATATGCTCAACAGGCCGCCCAAGGCGATCCCGATGGTGGTCTCTCGCTGCAGTATATCTCCACCTATCTGGTCAACCCGCAGCATGTGGAGGCGTTAAAACAGGCCATTCACGATCCGTTGGTACAACAGTTGGTCACCATTGAGCTGTTCGCCCGCAGCAGTAATCTGGAGATGTCCGGCATCATTAACGGTGAGACAGGTGCCAAACAGCTTGTCGATCAGACCCTGACGCTGCTCAATGACTCGGTTAAAAGCGGTTTCACCGGTAGCGACCGGCTGGCGGCGCTGGCCTATCGTTCCGGGCAATATGCCATGGCGGCCAACCTGCTGAAAAATGCGGGTGATGGCGGTTTAGCCTGGTGGTTACGTGCCAAAATGGCCCTGCGTGATGGTGATGTGAAAGCCGCCACTGCCGCCTATGCCAAAGCCGCAGCCGCATTCCCTACGGATGAAAGCTGGGGAGAGCAGCGTAACGAAGACTTCGCAGCCGAAATGATCGTGCCGGATTGCCGGGTTGCCGGCGAGCAGGCCATTCTGGCGCTGAACCGTGGCGACTATCTGCAAGCGATGGATCTGATGTATCGCGGTAAAGAAAATTACTGGGCAGACGTGGCGGATATCGCCGAGCGGGTGCTGACGGTCGATGAGCTGAAAGGCTTTGTGGATAAACATGCACCAGCGCCCACCACGCCGCTCAAGCCGGTCAAACCTGACGAATACAATGGCGAGCGGATCACCCAAGAGGTTCAACTGCGTGAATTGCTGGCACGGCGCATGATGCGCGCTGGCCGCTATGAGGAGGCGGTGAACTACTTTGCCATTCCGAACTACCGCCAAGCGGCGCAGGACTTTGCCAACCTGATGAAAGCGGCGAAGGATAAATCGGCAGATAAGAACGCACGCGCCAAAAGCTACTATCAGGCGGCGGCGCTGTTGCGCTCGCAGGGGTTGGATTTCACCGGTTACGAAATGACGCCGGATTACAATATTTATGGCGCGGGGTATTCATATCTGGGGGATGCTTTCAACACCAAGGATATCAAAGACAAGAGTTGGATCAGCGCGGGAGAAGCGGCACGGGCCAAAAAATCGTTGCCAGACGCGGAAAACCGTTTCCTGCATTACCGCTGGCAGGCGGTGGATCTGGCGCAAAAGGCCGCCGACCTGTTGCCACCGAAAAGCCAGGCCTATGCTGCCGTGCTGTGTAATGCCGCTGGTTGGGTGATAGCCCGCGACGCCAAGACCGGCCGGGCGCTGTATCAGCGTTATATCAAGAACGGCACTCAGTTTGAGTGGGGAACCAAGTTTGGCTACAACTGCCCGGCACCGGAGTTTGATACCGTAGCCAACTAGTGAACCGCCCCTCGCCCTAACCCTCTCCCACAGGGAGAGGGGACCGCCCGTGCCACAAATTAATCTCTGAGTTTGTTCTGCTGCCCCCTATCGCCCCCCCCCCCACTGAAGCAGGTATTAGCAAGCTACAAGTTATCTCCTGCATCTAACTGAGGCTCCAGGCTAGCTCCCTCTCCCCCACACAAGTGTTTATGACGCCCTCGGGCATACAGTGGGAGAGGGCTGGGGTGAGGAGTAAAAAGTTCTAAGCGGGCGCAGTTTGCAGCGCACCTACCTACGTAGTGAGCAGGTAAGAAGCCGTGTGACAAAAACAGAAAAGCCCGGCAAGCCGGGCTTTTCGAACGTTAAGCGCTATCGGTATCAGGCTTCGATCGCCATCTTCAGTTTCTTCATGGCGTTCTTTTCCAACTGGCGCACACGCTCAGCAGAGACGCCGTACTGATCGGCCAGCTCCTGCAGGGTGGACTTGTTGTCGTCGTCCAACCAGCGGGCGCGAATGATATGCTGGCTGCGCTCGTCCAGACCTTCCAGCGCGTAGGCCAGTTTGTCTGCGGCGTTGCTTTCCCAGTTATCTTCCTCGATCCCTTCGGCAAAGTCCGAGCTTTTATCCTGCAGATAGAGCATTGGGGCCATGGCATGACCGTCACGCCCTTCGTCTTCCGGCGTTGGGTCAAAGGTCATGTCCTGTGCCGCCATACGCGACTCCATCTCACGCACGTCTTTGCTGGTGACACCCAGCTCGCGCGCGACCAGCTCTACTTCGTCCTGATTGAACCAGCCCAGACGCTGCTTGGTTTTACGCAGGTTGAAGAACAGCTTGCGCTGCGCTTTGGTGGTCGCCACTTTGACGATACGCCAGTTGCGCAGCACGTATTCGTGAATTTCTGCCTTGATCCAATGCACCGCAAAGGACACCAGACGTACGCCAACCTCTGGGTTGAAGCGACGCACGGCCTTCATCAGGCCGATATTCCCTTCCTGGATAAGATCTGCCACCGGCAAACCGTACCCTGAATAGTTACGGGCAATATGAGCGACAAAGCGCAGGTGAGACAGGATGAGCTGCTTAGCTGCTTCCAGATCGCCCTGATAATGCAGCCGTTCAGCCAGTTCCCGCTCTTCCTCTGCCGTCAGCATCGGATAGGTGTTGGCTGCCCGCAGGTAGGCTTCCAAGCTGCCCTGTGGGACTAAGGCTAAAGTGCGCATTTCTTTGGTCATTCAAAACCCTCTCTTGATAAAACTGGTCATGCAGGTGATTTCACGGCGGGGGAGTTAGTGATCTTACGGCAGTTGCTGTTGCAAAAGCGGTTCCACACGCCGGGCACCTAAACATTTGCTGCAAACTTGGACCGTGCTCAACCCCAAAAGTTCACCGTTTTTCACACACAGTGCACACGACAATACGTCATGCAAGCTCAGGTTGATTGGGAATTTGTGCGTTTGAGAAGAGATCGGAGATGTTAAGGTCTGGCAGCTCTTCTCCCGCAGCACGGCAACCGGGCCGCAGCAGGAGAAGAGTATACCAAAAATTCACTATTGTGGTGTAAATCGGCGTAAATGTTGCACGGTGGCCAACCAGGCGGCAATCCAACCAATCATCGCCGAGATCAGCAGCAGCAACAGCGCCTCATCCCAACCCAGGCCATGCAGGGTAAAGGTGGTGCCAAACACCGTCGCCACGTTGGTCACTACCGACTCCAGCTTCCACACCAGTGCGCCAGATAGAACCAGCGACAACAGCGCGCCGAAGAAGCCGAGCATTGCACCACCGTTGAGGAACGGCCGCAGGATAAAGCCGTCGGTAGCACCGATCAGTTTCATAACGTTGATGGTATCGCGACGACTGAAGATGCTCAGACGCACGCTGTTACCAATCACCAGGAACACCGCCACCACCATCAGTATGCCGATCATCAAGGCCACCTGACCCACTAACCCGGTCAGCGCCGCCAGGCGGGCAAACCAGCTGTCGTCCATCCTGACTTCATCCACGCCCTGCACCGCCGCCACGCGATCGCGCAGGGTGGTGAGCGTATCGGAACTCTGGAAACTCATCTGCGGCGTGACAATCGCCACGGCTGGCAGCGGGTTTTCTTCCAGCATATCCAGCGCGCCACCAAAGCCGGACCAGTTGCGGAACTCGCCCCGCGCCTCTTCACGCGACAGGTAGTTCACCTTCTCTACCCCGGCCTCGGCCTTGATGGCATCCAGCACTTTGACCGCCGCGTCATCGTCGAAGGATTTATCCAGATACACCGTCAGTTGTGGCGTTGGATACCACTGTGTCGCCGCGGTACTGACGTTCTTCCAGACGATGTAGCAAACACTCGGCAGCGTCAGGGAAATGGCGATGACCATCACGGTCAGCAACGTTGCCAGCGGTTGGCGCAGCATATCGGCAATGGCGTTCATCCAGGCATAGCGCCACTGTTCACGCCAGCCACCGCGCAGTGCCTTGCTCTTGGCGGTTTTTGCATTATTCGCCATGCTGTGCACCCCCTACCATACGGCCCTGGCTCAGCGTCAGGATACGGTAATTGCGCCGGGCGATTAGCCCGGTGTCGTGGGTTGCCATCAGCACCGTCACCCCAACGCGGTTAAATTCTTCAAACAGGCGCAGGATCCCTTCCGACAGGGCGTCGTCCAGGTTACCGGTCGGTTCATCCGCCAACAGCACCGCTGGCTTGTTCACCACCGCGCGGGCAATGCCAACACGTTGCTGCTCACCACCGGAAAGCTGAATGGGGAAGTTCTTCGCTTTATCCAGCAGCCCGACCTTGTCCAGCGCAGCCGAAACGCGGCGACGGATATCTTCGGTACTAGCCCCGGCGATGACCAGCGGCATCGCCACGTTGTCATACACCGTACGATCCAGCAGCAGATGGTGATCCTGGAAAATCATGCCGATCTGGCGGCGCAGGAAAGGCACCTCGCGGTTTTTCAACCGGCTGATGTCATGCCCGCCAAACCAGATATGACCGGCGCTTGGCCGCTCAATCCCACAAATCAGTTTCAGCAGGGTACTTTTCCCCGCGCCGGAATGGCCGGTCAGAAACGCCATCTCCGCCGGACGTAGATGAAAATCTACCCCCTGCAGGGCTTGCCGTCCGCCCAGATAAGCTTTACTGACCTGTTCAAAGCGAATCATCCGTATCAATCCTCTCGGGCAAAAAGTGCCTCAATAAAGTCATCAGCCTTAAACGGCCGCAAATCTTCGATGCCTTCACCAACGCCGATGTAACGGATCGGGATAGTAAACTGATCGGCGATGGAGAAGATCACCCCGCCTTTGGCGGTACCGTCCAGTTTAGTCAGCGTTATGCCGGTCAGGCCCACGGCTTCATTAAATAATTTCGCCTGGTTAACCGCATTTTGTCCGGTGCTGGCATCCAGAGTCAGCATAACCTCATGGGGGGCCTGCTCGTCCAGTTTTTTCATCACCCGCACGATCTTCTTCAGCTCTTCCATCAGGTGCGCCTTGTTCTGCAGGCGACCAGCGGTGTCGGCGATCAGCACATCGATATTGCGGGCTTTAGCCGCCTGCACCGCGTCGAAGATCACCGAAGCGGAGTCGGCACCGGTATGCTGAGCGATGACCGGAATGCGGTTACGTTCACCCCAGACCTGCAACTGCTCAACCGCTGCGGCGCGGAAAGTGTCGCCTGCGGCCAGCATCACCGATTTACCTTCGGCCTGGAACTGACGCGCCAGCTTGCCGATGGTGGTGGTTTTACCCACGCCGTTGACGCCAACCATCAGGATCACGAATGGCGTTTTGCCACCGACATCCAGTGGCTGATCCACCTTGGCGAGAATTTCTGCCATCTCTTCTTTCAGTTTGCCATACAGCGATTCGGCGTCTTTCAGCTGCTTACGGCTGGCGTGCAGAGTAAGTGACTCAATGATTTTACGAGTGGTTTCTACACCAACGTCGGCGATTAATAGCTGTTCTTCCAGCTCTTCAAACAGATCGTCGTCGATCTTCTTGCCGCGGAACAGGCCGATAAAACCGGAGCCCAGGTTCTGTTTGGTTTTCAGCAGGCTGCGTTTAAGACGGGCGAAGAAGCCTTCTTTGCTAGGGCGCTCTTGCTCTTGCGTTACCGCCGGAGCCAGCAGTTCAGGCTGTTCAGGTTCCAGTTCTGGCTCGATAACCTCTTCAATCACCTCTGGCTCAGGCTCGATAATTTCGGCAGGCACTTCGATTACCGCTTCAATTACCTCTGGCTCAGGTTCGATAATCTCGGCAGGCGCTTCGATTACCGCTTCAATCACTTCTGGCTCAGGTTCGATAATCTCGGCAGGCGCTTCGATTACCGCTTCAATCACTTCTGGCTCAGGTTCGATAATTTGGGCAGGCGCTTCGATAACCGCTTCAACCACCTCTGGCTCAGGTTCGACAATCTCAGCAGGCGCCTCGAAAACCGCTTCAATCAGCTCTGGTTCTTCTGCTTGTAACTCAGGCTGTTGCGCTACGGTAACTTCTTCGATCGCTACCGGCTCAGCGTGATGTTCATCCAGCGGCAGGATATTTTCGGTGATAGGTTCGCCGCTCAGGCTGCTATCCCACTCCCCTGGAGTATCTTTGGCGGCGGCTGGTTCAGATCCCTGGGCGGGAAGCTTATCGTCCAGTTTGGGGGCAGCCGGGGTTTCTGCGGCCTGCTGTTCCGCCTGTTCTAAGGCAGATTCAGGTTGTTGCTGCTCTTCTTCCTTCTGGCCGAAGCCCAGCCAGGAGAAAAACCCACGTTTTTTATCTTTTGCCATGTTCTGACCCTACTCCGTACCAATGGCTTGCAAATGCGAAAATTTAATTCGCCGAGTCTATCACTTTCCCTGGCACAGCAACACGCATCGGCAATGCTTTCATAGAGGTAGTTTTCCTGTCCCCCCGGCCTACACTGCGCCCCATCGCCTCCGGGCTGCAACTTATTAACGATTGGGTATAGAATAGCGGTAACTTTTCGTTAACCCCGCAACTGATTAAGACTCTTTATGGCAAAACAACCACCGCGCGGCGCGCTCAAAAAAACGCAGACGGCCTCCGCTGGCCAGATCCGTATCATCGGCGGCCAATGGCGCGGGCGCAAACTGCCGGTGCCCAACAGCGAAGGGCTGCGGCCAACCACCGACCGCGTACGCGAAACCTTGTTCAACTGGTTAGCCCCGGTGATCCGAGGTGCTCGCTGTCTGGACTGCTTCGCAGGTAGCGGTGCTTTGGGGTTGGAAGCATTGTCGCGCTATGCAGAAAGCGCCACGCTGCTGGAATACGAACGATCAGTAGCCCAACAGCTGGGGAAAAACCTGGCGCTGTTGCAAGGCAATGGCAGCGTCGTGAATACCAACGCTTTGACCTGGCTGGCAGGCAACGGGCAACCTTTTGACGTGGTATTTCTCGATCCCCCGTTCCGCAAAGGGTTGCTGGCCGATACCGTCACGCTGTTGGAACAACAGGGCTGGTTAGCGAACGAGGCCTGGATTTACGTCGAGGCCGAAGCCGAAAGCGCCGCCACCGATGTTCCTGCAACCTGGACACTACACCGCGAGAAGGTCGCCGGCCAGGTAGCTTACCGCCTTTATCTCCGCACCCTTGAAGAGAAAACCGAACATGCTGATTAATCTGGGCCGTCTGCTGATGCTATGCGTGTGGGGCTTTCTGCTCACCAACCTGTTTCATCCGTATCCCAAGCCGCTGACCTACTTCATCAACGTAGCCTTGTTCTTTATGGTGGTGATGCACGGGCTACAGCTGGTGTTACTGAAATCCACCCAACCGAAAGATCAGCCCATCAGCCGCTGGCTGGAAACCAAGATCTTTATTTTTGGCGTGTTTGAGCTGTTGGACTGGCAGAAAAAGCAGCCACCACTGAAGAAAAAATAGCCTTTTAACGGGCGCAGCATGCGGCGCCTCTACGATTTTTGTACGGTGAAGGAGATAAAGCGGGTGCCCTGCAGGCTCAGCGTGCCCTGAGTACCTTTATCTATCTGATTATATTGCTGCTGCGGCAACGGTATTTTGATCTCGCTGCCGCCCGTCAACGGACGGAAGTACACTTCGTAACGCATATCTTCCACCACGATATTTTCCCGCTGACGCGAACGACGATTCGGCGAGGGGAACTCACGCTTGGCGCTGACCTCCACCTGCAATGTACGCACCGGCTGACGGTCATTATCCGCATCCTGTCGGCGTTTATTGAGGTATTGGCGAGTCGCCAACACTGCAATCAGCGCGATTACGGCAACAAAGAACAACGGTGGCTTACTCATTGACGGATTTCCTTTTTTTATCCGGCGAATTTCATTCACGCCTAAAACCGCGTAAACATAGCATTCAGAAGAAAGCATTGTCGAACCCACGCGCGCTGCTTACACTGAGAAAGTGACAACCTGGAGTTGGTTATCCCGGCTCCTATCATAAATAAGGAAGACATATGAGTTGGCCGTTCCTTGCCGTATTTTTTTCCGGTTGGTTGTTCGTTGATGCCTCCTACCGCGGCCCGCGCTGGCAGCGCTGGGTGTTTAAGCCTGTCACTTTGCTGCTGTTGCTGTTATTGGCCTGGCAGGCTCCGGTATTGGGCCCTGCGGGTTACCTGATCGTTTTGGGCCTGTTGGCAACGCTGGCGGGTGACGCCTTGCTGCTGTTGCCACGTGAGCGGGTGCTTTACGCCATCGGCGCTTTCTTCCTCTCACACCTGCTGTATACCTTGAGCTTTGCCAGCCAGATGACCTTCAGCCTGTTCTGGCCCTTGCCGCTGGTGCTGCTGATAATTGGCGCGCTGCTGCTGGCCATCATCTGGAGCCGCTTGGAAGAGATGCGCTGGCCGATCGCCACGTTGGTCGCCATGACGCTGCTGATGGTGTGGCTGGCGGGGGAACAATATTTCCTGCGCAGTACCGACTTTGGCTTCTCATTGCTAGCGGGTACCTCACTGCTGCTGTTGGCCAATATCGTCTGGCTGCTGAACCGCTACCGCTTTACTTTCCGCGCGGCAGATGCCGTGGTGGCCTTCTGCTACTTCTCCGGGCATTTCCTCATCGTCCGCTCGCTATATCTGTAATGGCAGGCTATGGGTTCGGGCAACCGGATCCGTAGCACCCCTGCAATTAACAATAATTCTCATATTGCACTTGACTCTGGAGTCAGCTCCAAGGTGTAGAGTGCTGGTTGAGATGATATTGAATTGCCTGAAGGGGGCGCTATGCAGACTCATAAACCACATAATCACCAAGAGCATCAGCATCAAGAACATAGTCACGATCACGGCTGTGGCTGTAGTCATGACCACGCCAAAACCCAGCATGGCTGTAGCACTGAAAAAACCCCGGTGGGAGCAACTGCTGCTCATGACCATCAAGCGGCCCATGAGCACGGCACCAGCTGTTGCAGTAGCGATGGCACCGACGACCCGGATGAGGAAAGCGACAGGCTGGCTGCCGTTCCCCCTTCCGGCAGCCAGCGTTTCAGTTGGAAAGTCACCGGCATGGATTGCCCGAGCTGTGCCAAGAAAATCGAAAATGCCGTAACGTCGATCCCCGGCGTCGACAGCGCTCGCGTGCTGTTTGCTACGGAAAAACTGGTGGTGGATGCCCAATCCGACGTCAGCATGCGGATCCAGGAAGCGGTAAAACAGGCTGGCTTTACCCTATTGGGAACTACCCCGGCGGCACAAGGCGATGAGCCGGAAGCCTCCCGGTTTGGTGAATACGGCCCCCTGATACTGCTCTCCGCGCTGATGGTGCTCAGTTGGGTTCTCGACTTCTTCAACCCACGGCTGGGCGAAATTGCCTTTATCGCCACCACCTTAGTCGGCCTGGTGCCGATTGCCAGCAAAGCCTTGCGGCTGATTAGGTCAGGCACTCCATTCGCCATAGAAACCCTGATGAGCGTTGCCGCCATCGGTGCGCTGTTTATCGGTGCCACCGCCGAAGCGGCCATGGTACTGCTGTTGTTTATGGTGGGGGAACTACTGGAATCCTACGCGGCCAATCGTGCACGCCGTGGAGTGAAGGCATTGATGGAGTTGGTGCCGGAAGATGCTCTGCTTATCCAGGGCAGCGTACGTAAACGCGTGCCAGTGGCCAGCCTGCGCCCCGGTGACGTGATAGAGATCGCGCCCGGTGGCCGCTTGCCTGCCGATGCCGAGTTGCTGAACCCGTTCGCCAGCTTTGACGAAAGCGCTTTAACCGGTGAATCCGTGCCGGTAGAGCGCCAACAGGGTCAGAAAGTGGCCGCTGGCAGCCTGTCCGTCGATCAGGCCGCGCAGATGAAAGTCACTTCCGAGCCGGGCAAAAATGCCATTGACCGTATCCTGCAGCTGATTGAAGAGGCCGAAGAGCGTCGGGCACCGATTGAACGCTTCCTCGATCGCTTCAGCCGTTACTACACACCGGCGATCATGCTGCTGGCCGTGGCGGTGATCCTGGTGCCACCGCTGCTGTTTGCCGAACCTTGGGAGATGTGGATCTACCGGGGTCTGACCTTGCTGCTGATCGGTTGTCCGTGTGCCTTGGTAATCTCTACGCCAGCGGCCATCACCTCTGGCCTTGCGGCAGCCACACGCCGAGGTGCGCTGATTAAAGGCGGTGCGGCATTGGAACAGTTGGGCCAGGTACAGACCATCGCGTTCGACAAAACCGGTACGCTGACCGAAGGCAAACCGACGGTGACCGATGTGCTGCCGGCAGCCGGCCTCAGCGAGCAGCAACTGCTGGCCATCGCAGCGGCTGTCGAAGCGGGTTCACACCACCCATTGGCACAGGCGATCGTCAACCGCGCAGCGGAAAACGGGGCCGCATTGCCACTGGCCGAGAACCGCCGGGCTCTGGCGGGTATCGGGGTTGAGGGGAGGGTTGACGGTAAAACTATCCTGATCAGCGCACCGGGCAAGTTGACGGAAAGCCAGTTGAGCAGCGAATGGCGCAGCCAGGTAGAGACGCTGGAAACGGCGGGTAAAACCGCAGTGGTGGTGTTAGAGGATGGGCAGCCTATCGGTTTGCTGGCGTTGCGTGACACCTTGCGTAGCGACGCTAAACAGGCGATTGCCGAGTTGGCGCAGTTAGGCATTCGCGGCGTGATGCTCACGGGTGATAACCCACGCGCAGCGGCCGCCATTGCCAATGAATTGGGGATCGATTACCGCGCCGGGTTGATGCCGGAAGACAAAGTGAACGCGGTAACCGAGCTGAGCAAGTTGCAACCTACCGCCATGATCGGCGACGGTATCAACGATGCCCCGGCGATGAAGGCCGCCAGCATTGGCATTGCGATGGGGAGCGGCACCGACGTGGCGTTGGAAACGGCTGATGCCGCACTGACGCACAACCGGTTGACCGGCGTTGCCGAGATGATCCGCATCTCCCGCGCTACACACGCCAATATTCGCCAGAACATTACCATTGCGCTTGGGCTGAAAGCGATTTTCCTGGTCACCACCTTACTGGGGATGACTGGCCTGTGGCTGGCCGTATTGGCAGACTCCGGGGCAACCGCGCTGGTGACCGCCAACGCCTTACGGCTGTTGAAAAAACGTCAGTAAATCCATTCTATCGTCAGGGCTCAACCCACTGTGCCCTGACGCCCTTACCTGAAAAATAGCGCGACCAAGACGCACTTAATGCCCCTATAAACCACAGGACTTTAATATATTCTCCAAGCACCTTTACACTACATACCTATAAATTCTATGAATTTATCAGGGTAATGGTCGAGTTAATGAAACCACTGCATTCTTATAACATCCTGAATCTGATCGTCGTTACCTTCATTCCTTCCCTGGCTCTGGCGCAACAGCCTGATACCGCCGCTACCGCACAGCTCATTGATGAAGCAAAACGCCCCCCCTTCACCCAAGGTGCGGCGATGCCAACCGCCCAACATAACGCACCAACGACAGCGCCCCAACCAGAACATCGTATGTTGCCGATTTGGGGGGATGAGGCTCGAGCCCGCGGCTATGAGCTGCCAGAGCCGTTCGGTATTGGCGTCAACTACATGAACATACGGCAGAATATCAATGTCGAGAGTATCAATTTTTCCGGACTAGGCCTGGGTTCGCTCGCCATTCCGTCGGATTTATTCAACATCGGCGTTGGCAAAACCCGCGAACAGAGCAAAACGGAAACCGTGCGTCTGGACACCTGGCTACTCCCGTTCCTCAACGTTTACGGCATTGTTGGCCATACCAAAGGCAGTTCGTTGTCTCAGGTCTCCGTGGACGCCGATCCCAGTAAATACAAAGGACTGGATCGTATCATCGCTTCTGCCGTGCACAGCCTGAACCAAAGCGGGCAACTGCGCGATCTGGACTTCAAGCTCGATTTTAAAGGCACCACTTACGGTGCAGGCGTCACGCTAGCCGGGGGCTATGAGAACTGGTTCACCACGCTCGATACCAACTATACCCGTACCAGCTTCAATATCCTTGACGGCCAAATTTCGGCACTGACGGTGACACCCCGTGTCGGCTACCGCTTCCAGGTACCCGGTATCCAAGGCCAAAGCAATCTGAACCTGTGGGTCGGCAGCATGTACCAGGATGTGCAGCAGGAGTTCAGAGGCAGCCTGTCTGATTTGCAGATGCCCGCAGCGCTTCAGCCCCTGATCGCTATCGCCAATCAGAAAGGAGAAGGCCGTTTCGACGTGAAGCAGCATCTGCAATCACCTTGGAATGTGCTGCTGGGTGCACAATATGAGATCACGCAGCATTTCAACCTGTTGACCGAATTTGGCTTTAGCCAACGCAACAGCTTTATGGTCTCAGGTGAATATCGCTTCTGATGGCGATACCGCTCCGCTACCTGACGCTGCCCCTGCTCGCTCTGCTGTCCTGCGCCCATGCCGCTTTGCTGTCACGTCAGCAAGTTGATGGGATGCTAGCCCCTTTGGGTTCAGACAATCATTTCGACAGCAGTAAAACCATCGATTGGGGTGTATTGCCCGGCCCGTTTTATACCCCAGAACTCGGTCTTGGCATCGGCACCGCGGTCGTGGGCATGTACCGGCCAGACAGCCTTGATAGCGTCAGCCAAAATTCGACGCTGGCGCTAAAGGGCTTTTTCAGCAGTACCGGTGCTTTCGGCGTTGGCTTTGAAAACTACAGCTTTTTCGCTAACGACGAATGGCGCTTCTTTGCCAGCGGCTCCCTGAATAATATGCCCACCTATTTCTGGGGCACCGGTTATCAATCCGGGCGTCACGACGGCAATAAGGAAAAATATACCCAGCAATCTTTCCAGATAGCGCCAGAGCTGTTGTATCGTATTGCTAATGCCACCTACGCGGGAGTTGGCTGGGATTTTTCTTCAACTCACGCCAGCGATCCCGATGGGGGAAAGAGCAGCCTGTTCAAAACTCAAGCAGCCGGCACCTCATCGATCAGTTCAGGGATCAGTGGCTCGTTAAGCTACGATACGCGTGATTTCGTTTCTAATGCCAGCAGTGGCCAGTTTCTCAGCCTGAACGACACCTATTTCGCGCCAGAATTGGGCGGCGATAGCCGCTTTAATACCCTTGAAGGCCAATACAACGCCTATTACAGTCTGAGTGAGAAGAACGTATTGGCACTTGATGTCTACAGCCGTCTGAACACTGGCGATGTCCCCTGGGACAGATTATCTGAACTGGGTGACGACAAACGGATGCGAGGCTATTACCAAGGACGTTATCGCGACAGGAATACGTTCAGCGGCCAAGTTGAATATCGCCGCAAATTGAACTGGCGGCACGGTTATGTTCTTTGGGCAGGAGCCGGAACCCTAAGTCACAAAACCGGTGATCTGGGCCAAGGGCCTTGGTTGCCGACGGTGGGAGCTGGCTACCGTTTTGAATTCAAACCGCGGATGAACGTACGGCTCGACTTTGGAGTCGGGCGTGAAAGTAGCGGGTTTTATTTTCAGGTAGGAGAAGCTTTTTAATGCGTTTGTTTGCGCTGATATTTTTGCTGCTGCTTAGCCCCACGCGGCCCGCCAAGGCCTTGGAAACGCTGATCGCCTCGCAACCAACCCGCCAGAGTCCTCTGGCCTGGCCGGTGACCAAGCCACTATCGCCACCGGATGGTTTGCGCCCTTGCTGTGCCTTTGGCTATAACCTCAAAGTACAGGCGTTAGGCATCCCGGTGCCGTTTTATCTATTGGGTAACGTCGTAGACGCCGATCGCCTTGGCGCACATCACTATAATGACAGCGCTTTCAATGCCGTCGGCAACTTGATGGACTTGGGCAGTGAGCAATTGGGATTGGTCTACACCTATCGTGGGGGATTTATCGACATCGCTCACGTTCGCGATACCGCCGACAATACCCTGTTCCTGTTCAGCCAGCTGTTGCCTAAGCTGGGCCAGCAATGGACACTCGATCTTAGCCCGGAATTGGCAAAGCGTCGTATACAACTGAACGCCTTCACCCCACCGCAAGAGGCTGCCCAACGCTATACGTTAGCGGCTTATCTGGCCGGGGAACTCGCCTTCCAGATGGCGGCATGGCATGAAGTGGCACAGTGGTATGGCTACCAATCGGTGCCCGGATTTCCTGAAGAGATTTCGGCCTTTACGCCAGAGGATTTGTATTCCAACCTGCTAGGGGCAAGGTTGGCGATCGACGCGATCTTGCAAGGGCGCGCGGTATCCGTTGCCAGTTACAACAGCGCAATGGAGACACTGCTACCCGAGGCATTGCACCAGCTTGGCGCCGTTTCGATCACCGAAACCCAGCGGCAGTTTGACGGCATTGACGGCGACTGGTGGGACAGCCACCGCCGAATACCGGATAAATTTTTAGTCTTAAAACGGGATTACACCACCAGCAGCAATCGCCTACCCAATCAACCCCCCTTCGAGTATGCCGCTCCGCAACGCCTGACGTTACCGCTACAGATTGAGGGATTAACGCTGGCGAAACTGGCGGAGCTGCAACTCTGGCCTGGGGATTCCATGCACAACTTACCAGCCCCGGCGCATTATTATCGCCGGGAGGATTTTAGTGTGTTGGCGTTACACGCGAGCGCACAGGACGCACGGCAGATACTGCAGAAACGTTAAGCAACCGCTTGGTGATTAACTCTCGAGCCCTTTGCGCAGCAGATAGCGGTACGGGGCCTGCTCGGTTTCCTGGGCCACCAGCGTATGTTCCATAAAGCGGCAAAAACCCGGGATATCGCGGGTAGTGGCCGGATCGTCGGCGATGATCAGCAAGGTTTTACCGTTATCCATATGGCGCACGGTTTTGCGCACCATCATGACCGGTTCCGGACAGCGCAGCCCCAGAGCGTCTAGCGTCTGGTCTGCCTGGGCAAAAATGTCAGTCATACATCTCTCTCGATCTAAAACGATCGGCGAACCCTCGCCGGATCTGATTACCCGCTAGTTTACGCCGGTAGTTTTTCTGCGCAAGATACGTTAACGTTTGCGTTAAATTTAACCATTGCATTGAATGCCCAAACGCGTACCATGTCGCCGCGCAGTTAACAATGGGTTCCCTCACCCCACACTCAAAAAGGCTACATTATGTATTCGTTTACCGATCGACAACGCTTAATCGCGTTGGTTTGGCTATCGCTATTCCACATCGCCATCATTACTTCCAGCAACTACCTGGTGCAGTTGCCGATCAGCATTTTCGGCTTTCACACCACCTGGGGTGCCTTCACTTTTCCGTTTATCTTCCTGGCCACTGACCTGACCGTGCGGATCTTCGGTGCCCCGCTGGCACGCAGGATTATCCTTGCAGTGATGGTCCCGGCGCTGTTTATCTCCTATGTGATCTCCACCGTCACTTTCCAGGGCGAGTGGCAGGGTTTTGCCGCCTTGACCAGCTTCAACCTGTTTGTGGCGCGTATCGCCGCCGCCAGCTTTATGGCCTACGTACTGGGCCAGATCCTGGACGTGCAGGTGTTCAACCGCCTACGCCAACGCAGCGCTTGGTGGGTTGCCCCCGCCGCGGCCATGTTCCTGGGCAATATCAGCGATACCCTGGCCTTCTTCTTTATCGCCTTCTACAAAAGCAGCGATCCCTTTATGGCCGCCAACTGGGTGGAAATCGCGCTGGTGGATTACAGCTTCAAGGTGCTGATCTGCCTAGTGTTCTTCCTGCCGATGTACGGGGTGCTGCTCAATATGCTGCTCAAACACTTGGCAGAACGCCAACCCGCCAACCGGTTTCAACTGAGTTAATTGATGGGCGCAGCATGCAGCGCCCGTTTAGCCGCGTTCACAAGGCGTTAAAAACCCACAATCCGTTCCGCGCCATGCTCTAAAAATGCTCATTAGCCACGAATATCAGATTTTCACTCTAGAAAAGAAAGGCGAAGTAGACGAGTATCGTCTATTACTTAAAAAAACCTGTGACACCTAGCCATACGGTCAACCAACTCTATCTGCAAAAGAATAAGGAACACCAAATGCGTAAAGTAACAAAATTGATGGGTATCGGCCTTCTAGTACTCGGCCTGGCGGCCTGTGATAGCGCCACCAAAGACACTAATGCCCCCGCAGGCAGCGCAGCAGCCAGCGTCCCAACCGGGCAACAGGTGAGTTTATTGGATGGCAAGCTGACCTTTACCTTGCCTAACGGTTTGGCCGATCAGAGCGATAAGCTGGCCAACCAGCCAACTAACGTGCGCATCTATGCCGACAGCACCAACCAGCGTGCGGTGATCGTGATCGTTGCCGACAAGGCTGCTGGCGATCTGGACACCCTGGCCAAGCGCATGGAAGAGCAGCAACGTTCCCGCGATGCCAACCTGCAGGTCATTACCAATAAAGCGGTTGAAATCAACGGCACGCCAATGCGCCAACTGGATACCGTGATCACCGTGGCAGGCCAAAAAGCCTATTCTGGCGTGCTGCTCGCTATGCTGCCAGACGGTAAGCAACTGACCTTGCAAATCACGCTGCCAGCGGATAACCAGCAGCAGTCTCAAAGCGTAGCGGCTGGCGTGTTCAATACGGTGAAGATCAAGCAGTAGTCGTATTGGGCCAGCATGCTGGCCCATTTTAATGCGTTACGCCAATGACTGTGCTAACAGGGTGATCGGATGTTCACAGCGCTTGCTGGTGGACATCTCGATCTGCCATTTGCAGGTTTCACAGTCGGTGATCACCATATCCACCCCGCTCGCTTCAATCTGGCGAAATAGCGAGGCACCAATGCCTTGCGAGGTTTCATAGTTTTCCGACTTGAAGCCGTAAGTTCCGGCGATACCGCAGCACTGCGAGTCCAGCACCACCAGTTCCAGCCCAGGGATCTGCCGCAATAGCTCCAGCGTATAGGCTGTCCAGCCCATTTTCTCCATATGACACGGCGTGTGGTAAGCCACCCGCAGCGGCGTCTGTTTGAGCGGCAAAGTACGCCCTTGGCTGATCAGACGATAGAGATAACGCGTAGCCAGCTCAACTCGTTCACGTACCGCCGAGGTGTCCACGTCCAGCAAATGCGGATACTCATCACGCAGGGTAAACGTGCAGCTCGACGAAGTGGCCACCACCGGTATGCCTTTGGTCAGGACCGCCTCATGCAGCGATTCCGCATTCACTTTGGCCTGCTTCTTCGCCTGCGCAATAAAGCCGTTGGCGATCAGCGGTACGCCGCAGCATTTTTCACGTTTAAGCAGTTGCACACCGATATCCATGGCGTTAAATACCTTGATCAGGTCTTTACCAAGCTGCGGATGGTTGTAATTGACAAAGCAACCGTGGAAAAACGCCACCTGCTCGGCATAGCGCTGCTGCTGTTCCGCCTGCTGGCGATACCAACGGCGGAAGGTGCCAAACGAGTATTTCGGCAGCTCACGCCGATGGTCAATCTTCAGCGCCTTATCCAACAGTTTGCGCACCGGCTTCAGGCCAGTAGTGGCGTTGACGATCGGCGCAAATGGCGTCGATAGCGTGCCCATGATGTCGGTGTGGCTGAGAATGGCATCGCGCAGCGTCGGTTTGCTTTGGCTGAAATTGGCCCGGGCGCGTTGGATAATATCGCCGATTTTAACGTCGGAAGGGCAAGCCACTTCACAGCGCTTGCAGTTGGTACAATACTTCAGCGCTTCATCATAGAGCGCAGGATCTTTCAGCCGCAGGCGTTCCCCATCCGGCCCGGCCTGTTTTGGCCCCGGATAGAGCGGGTTGGCCTTGGCGACCGGGCAATAGGTGGTGCAGACGGTGCATTTAATGCAGCTCTCGAAGCTGTTGTCTGGTAAAAGGCTCATGATGAAACCTCCTGGGCCAGGATCTGTTGGGCAACGTGCAGCGCACCGAGCAGCGAAACCCCGGCACCACAGCCCTGCTGTAACGGATCGTAACCGCCAACCACAGCACCGATAGCATACAGATTGGTCATCGCCTCCCCCTGTTTTAACGCCCGCAGTGCGGTATCGGTCTGAACCCCAAATTGCAGGTACGGCTGCGGAGCAAACAGATTGGCATCGCTCCAGTCGGCGCGTTCGGTTTTGCTGTACACGTCGAGGCCAAATACCGGCTCACGAATGCCGTTAAAAGCGGCCACCAGGCCGTTGCTGAAGAAGCTGCCGCTGGCCAGTATCACCTGCTGTGCCCGCAGCGGAATATCGGTGTGGTTACGGGTATACAGACCGGTGACGCGCTGCCCGTCGAAGCTGGCACGCAACACGCTATCCCCCGGCATAAACACCCCACCCAGCAGTTGCAAGCGCTGGCGTAATGCCTGATGCAGCCGCATGCCGAGCACGGAAGGTGGCAGCGTGGGTAACAGATAAACAGGCTTACCGACCAACCGGCGCAACGTCATCAACGGTTCATCATCCTCTAGCCCCAAGCAGGCTGGCAGCAAGATGGCCTCTGCCTCACCTGCCTGGCGTGTGATCTCTTCCGCCAGCAGAGCCAGATGTTCTGGCAGATCCAGTACGCGGGCGATATTCACCGCGCGGAACTCGCTGGGATTATTACGTAAGCGATCCAATAATGGCAGATGCAAAAATGCCACTTCTGCCTTGAGGCCCTGCTCCTGAATCAATGAGCTGGCCGCCATCTGCGGTTGGAAATCCAGAAAACCTTCAATCCCCAGTACGGCGATATTCTGCCACGGCAGCTTGCCGCCCAAGGGAGAAACAGGGATCGCCTGAGGGCTGAGCCAGGTGGCACGGCGGGTCCCAAGCGGGGTCACGCGTAGATGGTTTTGACTGCTATCACCCTGCATCTGCCACCCGCAACGCTGTAGCAATTGCTCGGCTTGTGTTGCCAGCGCGGCCACCTGTGCGGCCCCCATCAGGCTATACGGATGCTGTGGAGCCTGTTGCGCCAGTTCGGACAAGGCAGACAGAGGCGACGCCACTGGCGTACCATCGGGCAGATGGGCCAGCAGATCGAGTGAACCGGAAGAAAAATAGAGCGCGCTTTGGCCGGAACTGACTACCGCGCAGCGTTTGCCATGCTCGGCTAAACGGATAGCGCAGCTCAACCCGGCCAAGCCACCACCAATCACCACCGCATCAAATTGCATCATCCGCCTCCTGCTTAGCGTCACCCTGCGCATCTAACCCACATAACCCTTGATATACCCAACTGGTGAATTCGCTCTCCCGCAGGGCATCGCCCCAGGCGATAGGCCGCACGCCTTTCCAGCGTTCATTGAGGAAATGGGACAGTTGGGTGATGGATTGTTGCGGCGTCACCACGTTAAACCGCGTCAACAAACCTGCGGCACGGCAGGCACACAGCTCCCCTTGGCAGGTCCCCATACCAACGCGGGTGCGGCGGCGCAGATCGACCAGATTGTTGACGGTCAGAGAATCCACCGCGTAACGTACCTCACCGGCGGTCACCGCTTCACACTCACACACCAGGCTGTTGTCCAGCCGGTTGCCAGAAGGGACCAGGCTGGCACGATCGCCATGACGGTACACCGCCGAGCCCCGTATGCTGGCAGGCAGTGAAACTACGCTGCGCACCGTCTCTTCGGCGCTCTGGCGGGAGCCGGGCAACGCCACTTCCGCCGTGGTGCAAGGGCTGTCGATGCCCAGCTTGGCGCAGACCAGGTCGGTGGTCCATTCAGCCATCAGCCGGTAAGTCATCAGCTTGCCGCCGGTAATGGTAATAAAGCCCTCCAACCCGTCACGCACCGCATGGTCGAGCAGCACGATGCCGCGGCTGACGTTGCGCCCAGAAGGATCGTCGTCGCTGGCAACCAGCGGCCGTACGCCCGCATAGGCACGCAGAATGCGCGTTTGCGCCAGTTTCGGGGCCAGCAGCGTGCCTTCGCGGATTAATATGTCCACTTCCTGTGGCGTCACCACCATGTTGTCAATCTGGTCGTACTCGATATGAGTTGAAGTGGTACCAATCAGCGAGATGGTATCGCCGGGTACCAGAATGTCGGCATCCGCCGGTTTACGGCAGCGGTTAATCACCATGTTATTGATGCGATGGCCCAGGATCAGCAATGCCCCTTTGGCAGGGAACATGCGGATGCGCAGATCGGCATACTCGGCAATTTGCTGGCCCCAGATCCCGGCGGCGTTGACTACCACCTGAGCATGGATCTCGTACTGCTGTGCGGCCTGATGATCGAAAACGCGCACGCCCGTCACGCGATCGCCGGTACGCAACAAACCGGTGACCTGATGATAGGTAAGGATTTGTGCACCATGTTCACGCGCATCAAGCATGTTGGCCGCCGTTAAGCGGAAAGGATCGACGGTGCCATCTGGCACTCGCACCGCGCCGATCAGCGCCGGGTTAGCCGCAGGCTCCAGGCGTAATGCCAGCGCGGGGTCAATGGCTTCGGCCTCAATGCCAGCACTGCGACAGGCGGTAATAAACTGCTGCTGAAAGGCCAATGAGTCCTGAGGTAAGGTAATGAACAGGCCGTCGGTACGTTCGATGCAGTGGTGGGCAATACGTTTGAGGATGCGGTTTTCTTCAATACATTCGCGTGCCGATTCGCCGTCGGTGACCGAATAGCGCGCCCCGCTGTGCAACAACCCGTGGTTGCGGCCAGTCGCGCCAGTGGCGATGTCATGCCTTTCCAGTAAAACGCAACGCAGACCGCGCCGCGCGCAGTCACGGGCAATCCCCGCGCCGGTAGCGCCGCCGCCAATGATGATCACGTCCGTTTCGGTGATTGGTGAGTTGTTGCTCATCACGCCCCCTGAGCCTGTAGTTATGCGTTTATTTAGCCACAGTCAGTAGGGTTTTTGTTTGATAAGGAACAATAACGAACAGAAAACGAAAATAATATGGCCATAAAAAGCCATGAATGTGACCAATATCACGTATTTGTGCTATTTAGTCATTCCAAAATGTTAACCGATCACTCAAAATTCGCCACAGTTTCATAAAAGTGTAACAAATGAGCCATCCATCACGGTGTGACCGGGGGGTTTTCTCTAGCATTGCGCTCGTTATGGAACATTAAACAACACTTCAGGTATCCGCAAGCTCATCTTCAGGACAGCCGTTTCCTGTTGAGGCAATAAACAGATAAAGCCATCGGAGGCGCTCATGTTGAGTATTTTTAAGCCAGCTGCACACATTTCTCGTGTGCCAGTCGACAAGGTAGACCCGCTCTACCGTAAGCTGCGCTGGCAGATTTTTATGGGGATCTTTTTCGGTTACGCCGCCTACTATCTGGTGCGTAAAAACTTCACCCTGGCGATGCCGTATCTGATCGATCAGGGCTTCAGCCGTGGTGACCTGGGCTTTGCGCTGTCAGGGATTTCCATCGCCTACGGTTTCTCCAAGTTCATCATGGGGTCGGTTTCTGACCGTTCCAACCCGCGTGTATTCCTACCCGCCGGCCTGATCCTGGCCGCTGCCGTCATGCTGTTTATGGGCTTTGTGCCTTGGGCTACCTCCAGCATTGCCGTGATGTTCGTGCTGCTGTTCCTGTGTGGTTGGTTCCAGGGTATGGGTTGGCCGCCTTGTGGCCGTACCATGGTGCACTGGTGGTCACAGAAAGAGCGTGGCGGTATCGTTTCGGTATGGAACTGTGCGCACAACGTCGGTGGTGGCCTGCCTCCACTGCTGTTCCTGCTGGGTATGGCCTGGTTTAACGACTGGCATGCGGCGCTGTATATGCCTGCCTTCGGTGCGATCCTGGTGGCCCTGATCGCCTTCGCCTTGATGCGTGACACCCCGCAATCTGTTGGTCTGCCACCGATTGAAGAATACAAAAACGACTATCCGGATGATTACAGCGAAGAAGCAGAAGAAGAGCTGACAGCCAAGCAGATCTTCATGCAATACGTGCTGCCAAACAAACTGCTGTGGTACATCGCGATCGCCAACGTGTTCGTGTATCTGCTGCGCTACGGCATCCTGGACTGGTCACCAACCTACCTGAAAGAAGTGAAACACTTCGCGCTGGATAAGTCCTCCTGGGCCTACTTCCTGTACGAATACGCCGGTATCCCAGGTACCCTGCTGTGCGGCTGGATGTCGGACAAGGTGTTTAAAGGCAACCGTGGCGCCACCGGGGTATTCTTCATGGTTCTGGTGACCATCGCCACCATCGTTTACTGGCTGAACCCGGTGGGTAACCCAGGCATCGATATGGCCTGTATGATCACCATCGGCTTCCTGATCTATGGCCCAGTCATGCTGATCGGCCTGCACGCGCTGGAACTGGCACCGAAGAAAGCGGCAGGTACCGCCGCAGGCTTTACCGGTCTGTTCGGTTACCTGGGCGGTTCGGTCGCAGCCAGCGCCATCGTCGGCTATACCGTTGACTACTTCGGTTGGGACGGCGGCTTTATGGTGATGATCGGCGGCAGCATCGGTGCGGTGATCCTGCTGGTGCTGACCATGATCAGCGAGAAGAAACACCACGCAGAAATCGCGGCCAAACGCAGTTAAAAGCTAAGCGGGCGCAGCATGCAGCGCCCCTACCTACCCTTTATCGTCAATCTAAGGCCGCGCTGCGGCCTTTTTCTTACCTCTACAACATGGAGCAACACAGAATGCGGACTCAAACCAAAGCCCTGCTCACAGGGATCATTCTTGCCACTTCAATGCTCAGTGCCGCCCAGGCTGCGGATAAAGTGGTTATCGCACATCGCGGTGCCAGCGGCTATCTGCCGGAGCATACGTTACCGGCCAAGGCAATGGCCTACGCGCAGGGTGCCGACTTCCTTGAGCAAGACCTGGTGATGACCAAAGATAACGAGCTGGTGGTGTTGCACGACCACTATCTGGATCGCGTCACCGACGTTGCCGAACGTTTCCCGGACCGGGCGCGTAAAGATGGCCGCTACTACGCTATAGACTTTACGCTGCCTGAGATCAAATCGCTGAAGTTCACCGAAGGCTTTGATATCAAAGACGGAAAGCAGGTACAAAGCTACCCTGGCCGCTTCCCGATGGGCAAATCTGACTTCCGCGTCCACACCTTCCAGGAAGAGATCGAGTTCGTGCAAGGTCTCAATCATTCAACCGGCAAGAACATCGGCCTCTACCCGGAAATCAAGGCCCCCTGGTTCCATCAGCAGGAAGGAAAAGACATCTCCACCAAGGTGCTTGAAGTCCTCAAGCAATACGGCTACACCAGTAAGAGCGACAACGTCTACCTGCAGTGTTTTGATGCCAACGAGCTGAAACGCATCAAGGATCAGTTGGAACCCAAGATGGGGATGGATCTGAAGCTGGTGCAGTTGATTGCCTACACCGATTGGAACGAAACCTACGAGCAGAAGGCCGACGGCAAGTGGGCCAACTATGACTACGACTGGATGTTCAAACCGGGCGCGATGAAAAAGATCGCCCAGTATGCCGACGGCATCGGGCCGGACTATCACATGCTGATCGTCGAAGAACAATCCAAGCCGAACCAGATCGTGTTGACCGATATGGTCAAAGACGCTCATGCCAGCAATATGGCGGTGCACCCTTACACCATCCGTGCCGATAAGCTGCCGAAATACGTCACCGACGTGAACCAGCTGTTCGACGCGATTTACAATCAGGCTGGCGTTGACGGCGTGTTTACCGACTTCCCGGACAAGGGCGTACAGTTCCTGCAAAAGCAGGGGCAACATAAGTAACGACAACTCCCCACCGGGTAACCCGGTGGGGATCAGAACCAAGTCTGCCGTAACAGCAAAGCAACCACATAAATGCCTATGCCAGAGAGGCTGAACCGGGATTGATAAGCCCGATCGAGCCACTTCATTGCCAACTTGAAGGTTGACCAATACGCTCAGTGAGCAAACTTACAAAAACGCTCAATTTGGCCGAGATTCTGGCGACTGGACGCAACAGATAGATCCCTTGTTCCTCGCCACGAGGATCTGCCAGCAGAGGCAACAAACTTCCTGCCTGAATATCCGGCCCCACCACCCAGTTAGGCAAGAAAGTGATGCCTAATCCGAGTAATGCCGCTTGCCGCTGTGCCGAAAAATCATCACAGCGCAGTACCATCTTGCACTGATTCATCAGAGGTTCACTGAGGATTTGCGCCCAGCAAGCGGGTTGCTGTTTGTGATAGCGGGCGATCAACTGATGATCACGTAATTCCTGTAGGTTGGCCGGTATCCCATTGCGAACGATATAGTCCGGGCTGGCGCACATGAACCAGCGCTGTGTGGCGATGCGGTTTGCGTACAGTGAACTGTCTTTCTGCTCGCCGATACGGATGGCGGCGTCCAGCGATTCTTGTTTCGGATCTGTCTGGCGTTCGGTGAGATCCAACTCAACTACCAGCCTTGGATAACGCTGGATTAGCAACGGTAACAGCGGCAACAGATAGGTTTTACCGAAGGTGGGCAAGCAACTGATACGCAGCACGCCTTGCGGAGTCTCGTTTTGTGCTGCCAGTTCGGCACGGATGTCGATGATTTGCGTCAGCAACAGTGAGGCGCGCTTTCTCAGTATTTCACCAGCATCGGTCAGCACCAGACCGCGAGTTGAGCGCACAAACAGCATGACGCCAAGTTCACCTTCCAGCGCATCGATATGCCGAACCAATGAAGAAGGCACCATACCCAGTTTACGTGCGGCGGCAGAGAAGCTACCCAACTGGGCAACATCGAGAAAGATCGGCAAATGTTCGGCATAGCGTGCATCATTCATCTTTGCATTATATGCAAAAGCATTTCTTATGAATACTCGGTTCTCTACCGGCTGCGTTAACGTTACTCTACCTCCAGAGTGAAGCAGCGAAATTGCGCTACCAATATTAAAATATCAAGATAAAAAGCCTAAACTTGCTCTTATAAACCTTAAAATTTGACATTATATAGTTAATTTATCTGTTTAATTTATTTTCAAATTAATACCACATTAACCGTAAATGTGGTGTGGCGCGGTTAAATCATTAGAAGGCCTTTGTTTTTCCTAGACTCTGATTGAGTCCGGCGCGTTGCCTTTTTGTGTCACTTTTTTTTGCCGTTGCCAGCTGAAGGGGTCTTAGTGAGTACTTTAGCAGCGGCAGGCTTGCTCATGTTTTAGAGCATTTAAACGCATCGTACCTTAGGTGCAATGCGGGTGGAGGAGGTGGGAATGAATGAAAATCACGACTGTTCATGTGCGCAGCAGTTGGCGCAAGGTTTTACCAGGCAAGCGCTGGATTGTGGTCAGGGAGAAATTTATCAGACCTCATTGATGAGCGCCTTGCTTGATGGTGTTTACGAAGGGGATGTCACTATCGCCGAGTTGCTCAAACACGGTAACTTCGGCCTGGGGACCTTCAACCATCTTGATGGTGAACTGATTGCTTTTGATCGGGAAGTTCATCAGTTGCGTGCAGATGGCAGCGCCCGTACGGCCAGTCTGCAACAAAGAACGCCGTTCGCGGTGGTCACTTTTTTTCAGCCTAGTGTGACGCTAAAGATTGAAAAACCGATCTGCAAAGCCGACCTGCACCGGTGCATCGACCAGCGGGTAGCTTCACCTAATCTGTTCTGTGCGCTACGGGTTGATGGTCTGTTCAGCCATGTGGAAACTCGGACCGTACCGCGGCAAGAGCGGCCCTACAAACCGATGCTGGAAGCGATCGAAGCGCAGCCGACTTTTGCATTTCAGCAACGCAGCGGCACATTGGTGGGGTTCCGCTCACCTGATTATATGCAGGGCATCAGTGTTGCGGGTTACCACGAACACTTTATCACCGACGATCGCATCGGTGGGGGTCATGTATTGGATTATCAACTCGATCATGGCCGTCTGCAGTTTGGAGTGATCGCTCGTCTCAATCTTCAATTGCCGCACGATGCGGATTTCCTGTGCGCCGACCTCTGTCCAGAGGACTTGGATTGCGCCATTCGTTCTGCCGAGGGTTAATCGGCGTCGTTTTTTCAGGAGGTGGATTATGGTTGGTTCAGACAATCACTGGCGGTGTGGTGCAGATTTGGTGGTTAAAAATCTGCACGCACAGGGTGTGAAACAGGTATTTGGTATTCCCGGGGCTAAAATAGATCGCGTATTCGATGCGTTGGAAGATGAACCTGAGATAAAAACCGTGGTGGTACGTCACGAAGCCAACGCGGCATTTATGGCGGCGGCAGTTGGCCGCTTGACCGGTAAGGCAGGCGTCGCGTTGGTGACCTCCGGGCCGGGCAGTTCTAATCTGATCACCGGGCTGGCCACCGCTACCTCTGAAGGGGATGCGGTGGTGGCCTTGGGCGGGGCGGTGAAACGTGCCGACAATCTGAAACAAACACACCAGAGCATGGATACCGTCAGCATGTTCCGGCCAGTCACCAAATATTGTGCCGAGGTACATACCGGCTCCGCCATTTCAGAAGTGATGGCCAATGCGTTCCGCAGCGCTGAATTTGGCCGTCCTGGGGCTGCGTTTATCAGCTTGCCGATGGATATCATCAATGAACCGGTTACAGCACCGGTGCTGACCGGAGGCCGCTCACCCCGTCTGGGGGCCGCTTCAACTGAAGACATACACGAAGCGCTTAAACTGATCAAGCAGGCGAAATGTCCGGTACTGTTGCTGGGGCTGCAAGCCAGCCGCCCAGAAAACAGTGCCGCAATACGCCATTTGTTACAGCGTACGCATATGCCAGTGGTAGGAACCTATCAGGCTGCCGGAGTGATTGATGTTAATGATTTTTCCCGCTTTGCTGGCCGCGTCGGGTTATTCAACAATCAGCCTGCCGACCAACTGTTGCAAAAGGCCGATCTGGTGGTCAGTGTGGGTTATAGCCCGATCGAATACGACCCCTGCATGTGGAACAACCAAAGGCGTTTGACGCTGGTACATATCGATGTACAACCGGCCGAAATTGATACCTGTTACCGCCCAGATGTGGAGCTGATCGGCAATATCAACGCCACTATCGATTTGCTGACCGAAGGTTTCAGCAATGTGCTCAGTATGCCTGCCGAGGTGGAACTGATCTTATCCGATCTCGGTCTGCAGCGCGCAGAGCTGGCAGAGCGTGCTGCAGGCCGTGGCGGCATGCCGATTCATCCCTTGCGCATCGTCAAGGAACTGCAGGATATCGTCAGAGATGACGTGACGCTATGTGTGGATATGGGGAGCTTCCATATCTGGATCGCTCGCTATTTGTATTGCTTCCGCGCCCGCCAACTCCTGATCTCCAATGGCCAGCAAACCATGGGGGTTGCCCTGCCATGGGCCATTGGTGCGGCGTTGGTCCGGCCGGGAGACAAAGTGTTATCCATCTCCGGCGATGGGGGATTTATGCAGTCGAGCATGGAGTTGGAAACCGCAGTGCGGCTGAAAGCCAATATTGTGCATGTGATTTGGGTGGATAATGCTTACAACATGGTGGAGATGCAGGAGGTGAGTAAATATCAACGCAAGTCTGGTGTAGAGTTTGGTCCGATTGATTTCAAAGCCTATGCAGAGGCATGCGGTGCGGTCGGATTTGCGGTGCAATCAGTGGAGGAGTTGCGGCCTATGTTGCGTAAGGCTATGGCAATTCAGGGGCCGGTGGTGGTGGCAATTCCGGTAGATTATGCTGACAATTACAAACTGATGGCTCAAATGAACTTCAGCCAGATGATTTAATTCGGCTAGGGAAAACGTTCCCTTAGGCTACCCCTTGGAGACTGTAAACGTCGTTCACCTGACGGTGCACTACGTCTGGCAAGCATTTGCCTTATTATTTCGATAACGCGAGTGCTCTGCCATAGGCCGTGATTTATCTATAATGATATGCCATAGCTATAAACAGCCGACACAGCTAGGTCGGATGACGCCAGTGCCACGCAGACGTTTTCCATCTCAGGTGCATAGCACTGAACCCAACGGTAAATCATGGTGTGGCACGGAATGCCTGCTGTTGATGGAAGAGAAGCTGAGTCGCTCGGCGGGCGCAGCCGGTGAAGACTGCGCCCCAATCAGTTAAATCGAGTACATTTTACGCAGGTAATGAGGCACCGCGTCGTCAACATTGGAGCCAATCACTTCCAGCTCCGGCAGTTTGTCTTTCAGACGCTGCTGGGCATCCTGCATGATGCAGCCTTTCCCCGCCATCGACAGCATTTCCAGATCGTTCATGCCGTCGCCAAAGGCGATGCACTCTTTGAGCGAATAGCCGATGATCTTGGCTACTTCTTCCAACGCATGGCCTTTCGAGACGCCACCGGCCATCACTTCCAGGCAGGTTGGGAACGAGAAGCTGACGTTGACCCGATCGCCCCAGCGCGCATTGATGGCATCTTCCAACGGCAGCAGTTTTTCATGATCGTCACAGGTGAAGTACACCTTGCACACGCCATCGGTTTCCAGCAAGCCCGGCTCAAACAGCTCATATTTAAAGATCGACTCCTGGAAAAACTCTTCCTGCTCAGGGCTTTCACGGTTCATGAACCAGTCGTCGTTACGGTAGACGTTAGTCAGAATCTCCTGGTTGTCGTGCATCATGTTGTACAGATCGCGGGCGATATCCTCATCCAGGTTATGGCTGAAGATCAGCTCACCGGCAGTGTTATGCACCCGCGCACCGTTGGAGGTGATCATAAAAGCACTGATGCCGAGATTATCGCGGATCTGGGAAACATCGATATGGTGGCGGCCGGTAGCGAAAACAAAGTGCACGCCCTGCTGCGTCAGCAACTGCAGCGTTTCTTTGGCGTACGGTGTCAGGGTGTGCTCAGGGGACAGCAGAGTGCCATCTAAATCGGAAGCAACGACGTGATACATAGCGATATGTTCTAACCTCTAGTGGAATTTTCGGTGGCAGCAGTACCACCTAAGTGCTGGGCAAAGAAACGCAGGATTGCGTTCAGTGCCTCGGCGCGCATCGCGTCCCGTTCGAACAGGATCTCATGGCGAGCGCCTTTGATAACCCACGGTTTTCCCCCTTCACAAGGGTGTCCCGCGTCTGACAGTGCCTGACAAAAAGCGCGCTGGGAACGGTTGTCGACCACCCGATCCTCACCGGCCTGCAATAATAAAATCGGCGTAGTGATGTTAGCAGCCTGGGCAATGATCTGCTGCCCGGCCTGAATACTTTCTTTGACCCAGTGATAGGTTGGTCCACCTACCCTAAGCTCGGGATGATCGGCGTAATAACGCAGGTTGCGGCGATAACGCTCGCGGCTGTGGGTCAGCGTATTGACCACATAGGGCAATGGCCGCCACTGCCCAGTACCAACCGCATAATAGTCACGCAGCCCTGGGCGCTTTTCCGTCCAATTCAAAATACCGTTGGCCATCCAGCCCGGCATCGGCAGATAAATGCCCAACATCGGCGCGCAGAGTGCTACGGCGGCAAACGACTGTGGCTCACGTGCCAAAAACTGCGCCAGTATCGCGCCCCCCATCGAGTGCGCCAGCGCGACGTGCTGCCGGTAACCCAAGGGGTTGACCTGCTGATGGTAAAACTGGGCGAAATCGTCCACGTAGTCGGCAAAGTTTACCACATGCCCCCGGTGAGTATCTGCCAGCATCCGCCCGGACAGCCCCTGACCACGATGATCGATGATCATCACGTCATAGCCGCTGTGAAACAGATCGTACGCCACTTCCGGGTACTTGATATAGCTTTCGATGCGCCCGGGGCTGATCACCACCACCCGCTGGTGCAGCGGGGAACTAAAGCGCACAAAGCGGATCGGTACCCCCCCGACGCCGGCGAACTCCCCTTCTTCACGTCGCCGCCAAAAATCCAGCAGTGGCCCGGTCGCGAAGGCAGAGAACTGCTTTTCACGGTTTAACCATTCAGCTGGATCAAGGGTGATTGACGACATGGCCTACCTTTTAACGGGATGTTCAGAGAGGTAAATGTGATCTCTGGCACGGGAAATAATACTAGCGTATTGTGGCATATATTAGTGCATTCAGGGAGCATTACGATGACCTTAGACTGGTGGTTAACCTATCTGCTGACAACCCTTATCCTCAGTCTTTCCCCCGGTTCCGGTGCCATCAACACTATGAGTACCGGCATCAGCCACGGCTATCGCGGAGCCGCAGCGTCGATTGCGGGTCTGCAGGTTGGCCTGAGCATCCATATCGTGCTGGTGGGTATTGGCCTCGGCGCGGTGGTTTCCCAGTCGCTGCTGGCCTTTGAATTACTGAAATGGTTTGGTGCGGCCTATCTGGTGTGGCTGGGTATCCAGCAGTGGCGTGCCGCAGGCGCGCTGGATCTGCACACTCTGGCAGGCACTATGCCACGCCGCCGTCTGTTTCGCCGCGCCGTCCTGGTAAATCTGACCAACCCCAAGAGCATCGTGTTTCTGGCAGCTCTGTTCCCGCAGTTCATCATGCCCAACCAGCCCCAGGCCGAGCAGTATGTCATTCTCGGCGTCACCACGGTGGTGATCGATATCCTGGTGATGATTGGTTACGCCACGCTGGCCACGCGCATTGCCGGTTGGTTAAAGACCCCGCGGCAAATGCAGTTGCTGAACCGGATTTTTGGCTCGCTGTTTATTCTGGTGGCGGGATTGCTGGCAACGGCAAGAAAGGCATGATCGATTGTAGGGGCGCCGCATGCTGCGCCCGAAAACTGCATGCTGCGCCCGAGATTAACGTGTAAAAATCAGGTGCAGACCAAAACCGGTGAACAACACCCCGGCCAGGCCATCGATCCATTTCGCCATCCGCTGATAGCCCCGGCGCATGGCGGGTAACGCGAAGATGATCGCCACCAGGGAAAACCAGATAAAGGTTTCACCGGTGATCAGAGCGAACAATCCCCAGCGCGCTCCGGCACCAACATCCTCGCCGACAAACAGCGAGAACACGCTACCAAAGTAGATAACGGCCTTGGGATTGGAAAGGTTGGTGAGCAAGCCACGGATAAAGCTGCGGCCCGGCTTGGGTAACGCCACCTTCACCTCTTCTGCCGGAGCAGTTTGCGCATTCTGGCTACGGGCGGAACGCAGCAGTTGCCAGCCCATCCAACACAGATACAGGCCACCGCCCACCATGATAATCTGGTGCAGCCAGGCCATCTTTTGCAGGATCAGGTTCAACCCCAGCAGCGCCACACCGGCCCAGACCATGACGCCAAGGGAGATCCCCACCACGCCCATCATCGCCTCGCGACGGGAGCGGCTGGCTGCGGTTTGCGAGACAAAAAAGAAGTCCGGCCCAGGGCTCATCAGCGCAATCAAATGCACCATCGCCACCGTTAAAAACAACATCAGCATGAGTAATTATCTTTATTCGTCGTCACCGTCGAGGTGAGCGCGGATCATCGCCATAAATGGCGCACCAAAACGTTCCAGCTTACGCTGCCCCACCCCGTTGACGCTCAACAACTCGCTGGCTCTGATCGGCATCTGTTCGGCCATCTCCAGCAGGGTTGCGTCGTTGAACACCACGTACGGGGGGATGTTCTCTTCGTCGGCTATCGATTTACGCAGCTTGCGCAGTTTGGCAAACAGCTTGCGATCGTAATTGCCGCCGTAGGATTTCTGGTTGGCGCTGCTGCGTACCTTGAAGCTCTGAATACGCGGCACCGCCAGCTGTAGCACTACTTCACCACGCAGCACCGGGCGCGCGGCCTCGGTCAGTTGCAGCGCCGAATGCATCGCTATGTTCTGGGTGATAAAGCCCAGATGGATCAGTTGGCGCAGCACGCTGGTCCAGTGTTCGGTGGTCTGATCGCGGCCAATGCCGTACACCGGCAGCTTTTCATGACCAAACTCGCGGATACGCTGGTTATTGGAGCCGCGCAGCACCTCCACCACATAGCCAATGCCGAAACGTTGCCCAACGCGGCCAATCGCCGACAGTGCCTTGCGGGCATCCTCCAGGCCGTCATAACGCTTGGGCGGGTCAAGGCAGATATCGCAGTTGCCACAGGCCTGCTGCTTACCTTCACCGAAGTAGTTCAGCAGTACCAGGCGGCGGCAGGTTTGCGCTTCGGCAAATGCCCCCATGGCGTTGAGCTTATGGCGTTCGATATCCAACTGCTGCCCCGCCGGCTTCTCTTCAAGGCAACGGCGTAACCAGGCCATATCCGCAGGGTCATACAGCAAGATCGCTTCCGCTGGCAGGCCATCACGCCCTGCTCGGCCAGTCTCCTGATAATAGGACTCTATGTTGCGCGGAATATCGAAGTGCACCACAAAACGCACGTTGGGTTTGTTGATGCCCATGCCGAAGGCGACGGTAGCTACCACCACCTGCAAATCATCACGCTGGAAAGCCTCCTGCACTTGGGAGCGGCGCTCGTTATCCAGCCCGGCGTGATAAGCCCCAACACTCAGCCCACGGCTTTGCAAACGTGCGGTGGTGTCTTCGACCTTGGCGCGGCTGTTGCAGTAAATAATGCCGCTTTTGCCGCGCTGGTCCTGCACGAAGCGCCAAAGTTGGTCGAGCGGCTTAAACTTCTCCACCAGCGTGTAACGGATATTGGGGCGGTCGAAGCTGCTGATCTGGATCAGCGGCTCGTCTAGCGCCAACAGGCGAACGATATCCCCCCGAGTGGCTTCATCAGCGGTGGCCGTCAATGCCACTACCGGCATGGTCGGGAAACGTTGCTTCAACTGGCCCAGGGCGCGGTATTCCGGGCGGAAATCGTGGCCCCACTGGGAAATACAGTGTGCCTCATCCACCGCCAGCATCACTGGCGGACAGTGATCCAACAGTTCGAGGAAGCTGTCCATCATCAGCCGTTCGGGGGCGATATACAGCATCTTGATCTGGCCGCTGCGACAGCCCGCCATCACCTCCAACTGCTGCTCGCGCGTTTGCGTCGAGTTATAGCAGGCGGCGGAAACGCCATAGGCCAAGAGCTGATCGACCTGATCTTTCATCAAGGAAATCAGTGGGGATACCACCAGCGTCAGTCCATCCATCACCAGCGCCGGGATTTGATAGCACAGCGATTTACCCCCGCCGGTCGGCATCACCACCAGGCAATCCTGACCGCCGATAATTGCGTTGATAATCGTTTGTTGACCCGGACGGAACTGCTGGTAGCCGAAGGTATCGCGTAATACCTGCTCTGCCAGCAACTCTCTGTTTATCACTGCTGCGGTTGACACACACTTCCCCATTTATCGCTATCACGGTGCCTGACTGACACCGTTATTACCTAAACTACATAATGTCGTTAAGCATGACACCAACACCCAGCCGTGTCTGCTTGAAGTTGTAATCAATCATCGATTCGCCATAGCCGCTGAACACCTGGGTATAGAAACGCACATGGCTGGTAATTGGGTAGCTCCAGCCCACCTGCGCGCCGCCATAACCGCTATTCCAGTTGTATTGGCCTTCGGCGCTGAACACGCTTTCCCCCAAGGCATAGCCCACCGTCAGGCGGTAATAACCCATATACTTGGTGATATCCGGGTTATCGTCGTTGCTGTCGCTTTCCGAGAAGCGGAACCAGGGTTTGACCTCAACCTGCCAGTCGCCGTTCTGCGCCATCAGGCGTGCATAACCACGGTTCCAGCTACGTGAGGTAGGATCTTCACGGCCGTTGGACTCATGATTCAGACCCACTTCAATATCACGCAGCGTCCAGCCAGCAAACTTATAGGCCGTGGCCCAGCCGACAAAAATTTGCGGTTCGTAGTTGGTTTCACGGAACGGTGAGGATTCGTCGTGGTTGGAGAGCTGCCACCAGGACCGTTGGGTATAAGATGCCCCCAAGACCGAATTCTCACCGGCAATACCACGCCAGATCGGGAAGGCCAGACTGAGCTGGAACTTTACCTCATCCTTGCGGGCATTTTCCGCCCAGCTATAGGATTTGATCGCTTCTTTGTTCAGATCGCTGGTATCGGTATAGATCAGGTAGTTCGTTTCATACGGATACAGAGTGAACGGATTATCATAGTGTTGCAGCATGTTGCCGATGATGCTGCCACGAACCGCCGGTTTATTCAGATTCTTTTGCTCGGTGGCCTCATCGGCCTGCACCACTACTGGCGCAAACAGCATCGCCATCACAATCCCAGACAGAACGCGCATAATTTTGTTCACTCTCGAAAGATAAGGAAAAACCCGGAAATAAAAGCAGGCTATTTTACACACATTGCTGGTTTTACCGCACTAGTGAATACATTTATCTGCCAGGCCTGGAAAGCAACAAAAGATAAGCATAAAATCCACAAGCCATTAACCTGGACTGACCAGTACATCGGCTGGCCGAACTCAAATGAAGAAAGGAACTATGTCACACACAACTTTGACCCTCGAGGCCGCCCGCCAGAAGATTGGCGAAATCTTCGTCTATCACATGCCATTTAACCGTGAATTGGGGCTGGAGCTACGCCGCTTTGAGGACGACTACGTTGAATTGAGCTTTACCAATCAGCCTAAGCTGGTGGGTAATGCCGCCCAGAAAATCCTGCATGGCGGCGTGATCGCATCCGTACTGGATGTTGCCGCCGGGCTGGCGTGCGTGGGCAGCGTGCTGATGCGTCAGGACCCGCTGATCGAAGAAGAGCTGGCGTCCCGTTTATCGCGCATGGGGACAATCGATCTGCGCGTCGACTATCTGCGCCCAGGCCGCGGCGAGCATTTTGTTGCTTCCGCCAGCGTACTACGCAGCGGTAATAAAGTGGCGGTAGCTCGCGTTGAGCTGCACAACCACGATGGCTTACACATCGCCAGCGCCACCGCCACCTACCTGGTGGGCTAAGGGTGCCAGCCGGTTGTGATCCCTAAACCACACAATTGTGGGACACGGCCGGTTATCTTCAGTAAAATCACCGCATCTCCTTTTCCCACCCGGTAACCGTCATGGACGCACAACAAACGCGGCAGGGCATTTTCTTTGCTCTGGCCGCCTATTTTATTTGGGGTATCGCCCCCGCCTATTTCAAGCTGATCCAACAAGTCCCTGCCGATGAAATCCTCACCCACCGGGTGATCTGGTCGTTCTTCTTTATGCTGGTGCTGGTGTCATTGGGCCGCAACTGGCCGCAGGTGCGGGCCGCCTGTAAAAACCGCAAGCGGATACTGCTGCTGGCCGTCACCGCGCTATTGGTGGGAGGGAACTGGCTGCTGTTTATCTGGGCGGTGAATAACCACCATATGCTGGAGGCCAGCCTGGGCTACTTCATCAATCCGCTGGTGAACGTGCTGCTGGGGATGCTGTTCCTCGGCGAGCGTTTCCGCCGTATGCAGTGGGTGGCCGTAGCCTTGGCCTTTACCGGGGTGTTGGTGCAGCTGTGGCAGTTTGGTTCGCTGCCGATCATCGGGCTTGGCCTGGCCTTCAGCTTTGCCTTCTACGGCCTACTGCGCAAGAAGATTGCCATTGATGCACAAACCGGCATGTTGATCGAAACCCTGTGGCTGCTGCCGGTGGCCGCCATCTACCTGTTCCTGATTGCCGATAGCCCAACCAGCCATCTGAGCGCTAACCCTTGGTCGCTGAATTTACTGCTGGTTGCCGCCGGGGTGGTCACCACGATTCCACTGCTGTTCTTTACCGCAGCGGCCACCCGCCTGCGCCTGTCAACGCTCGGGTTCTTCCAATACCTGGGGCCAACGTTGATGTTCCTGCTGGCGGTCACCTTCTACGGTGAGACCATCGGCCAGGATAAGCTGGTGACCTTTGGCTTTATCTGGGCGGCGTTGGTGTTGTTCCTGTTGGATGCCTTATACCAGCAACGAAAGCTACGTTGATTGCACTGGCTGGGCGTGGTTAGAGATGAATCTGGCCATCGCCGGGCCGGTCAGCAAAATAGTAAACAACCGCAGCGTCTGCATCGCCATCACAAAGGTCATATCGACCCGGCTGCCTGCGGCGATGATCGCCACGGTATCCAATCCGCCGGGGCTGGTGGCCAGATAGGCCGTCAGCAGATCGACCGGCAGGAACTGGGTCAACATCCACCCCAGCCCGCCGCAAAACAGCATCAGCGCAACAATCGATACCACCATCTGCGGCAAGGTGCGCAACGCCAGCAGGAAGATGGCCCGGGTAAAACGCAGCCCGACGCTCCAGCCAATCAACGTGTAGGCCAACGCCAGCAGCCATTCGGGCACCTGTAATGCCATGGTGCCAGTAGAATGTAATGCTGCCCCCGCGATCATTGGCAACATCAGCGCTCCGGAAGGAATGCGCAAGCGCGGTCCTAACCAGGAGCCGATAACGGCCACGCCCAAGGTGCCAGCAAAGCGCCAGTCGAGGGCGGGGAACCACTCCAGAGCGGCGCTCCCATGCCCAGCTTCATCTCCCAGGCCGATACGCGCGACGACCGCTGCCGCCGTCGCGACAAACAGCACGCGCAGATACTGCATAAACGCCACCAACCGCACATCTGCACCGAAATCTCCCGCCATCGCTACCATCGCCGATGCGCCGCCAGGGGAAGATCCCCAGGCACCGGTAGGGCCGGGCAGACCACTGAAACGCACCAGGCACCAGCCGGAAACACCGCTCGCCAACAGCGTCGCGATCAGCACCAACAGCACTAGCGGCCAGTCATCCAACAAAGGGGTAAGAATATTGGGCGAAAGGCTCTGGGCGATCATGCAGCCCAGGATCGCCTGCGCCGCAATAAATAAGGGGCCAGGGATACGCACCGAAGCGCCAAGCAGCCCCATCGCGACGCCGACAATCATCGGCCCCAGCAGCAAGGCGGCAGGAACATGAAAGGCCTGTAGACTAAACCCCAACACCAGCGAAGCCAGCAGCAGGATCAGCCATTGAATGACGCGCGGGAACTTCTCCATTGAGACGCATGCCTTACGAGCCGATAAGCAGTGGGGATATTCTACCCCGGTTTAACGGGCGGAGAAGGGATCATTGAAGATAAAATGGGGCGGTGGTGTAGGCCACCACCCGAAGCGTACGAGAGCCGGACTTAAAGCCAGTTCTTGCGTTTGAAATAGAGATAAGGTGCCAGCCCTGCCACGATCATCAGTGCAATCGCCCCCGGGTAGCCGAACGACCAACGCAGCTCAGGCATAAACTCAAAGTTCATCCCATAGCTTGAGGCCACCAGCGTCGGTGGCAGGAACACTACCGAGACCACCGAGAAGATCTTGATGATGCGGTTCTGTTCGATGTTGATAAAGCCCATCGCCGCCTGCATCAGGAAGTTGACCTTCTGGAACAGTGATTCGTTATGCGGCAGCAGGGATTCGATATCGCGCAGCACTTCTCGCGCCTGTTCCAGCTGGCTGGTTGGCAAACGCGCCTTGCGCACCAGGAAATTCAGCGCGCGTTGGGTATCCATCAGACACAGGCGCACCTTCCAGCCGATATCTTCCAGCTCGGCCAGCGTAGACAGCGCTTCATCATATTCGTCGCCCTGGTGCCCTTCCATAATCACCCGGCTGAGCTTTTCCAGATCGCTGTAGACGTTTTCAATCTCGTCAGCCAACTGCTCAATTTTGGTTTCAAACAGATCCAACAGCAACTCGTAGGCGTTGCCGTCCACCATTCTTATACTGCGCGCACGCATCCGGTAAAGTCGGAAAGCGGGCAGTTCGCGTTCACGCAGGGTATATAGGCGGCCATCGCGGATGGTGAATGCTACGGTAGAGTTGCCCGCGTGATCTTCGGCGTCTTCGTAGTAGAAAAAGGAGTGGATATGCAGGCCGTCATCGTCTTCGAAGAAACGGGCCGAGGCTTCGATATCATCCAGTTCGGGGCGTGTCGCCAGGCTTTGGCCCAACTCATTTTGCACGCGCTCGCGTTCGCCCTCCTCCGGCTCGACCAGATCAACCCACAGCGACGAGGTCAAATCATCTGAGTCATCCAACTCCAGACGGGATAAGCGGCTGTTATCTAATTTAAAAGCGCTTAGCATGTGCCAAAACTCCCTAATGGTAACGGGGTAGACAACGCATTGAAGCACAGAAAGCGAGGGAAGTATGCAATACCGGCTCGTTCCAGACCATGAAGAGATCTGACTCGGAGCGACACTGGGGAGGGTCGCCGACAACCACGAAGGGTATCAGCGCAATGGGATAGCCTTAGAAGTTGTACCTGGTGTCCAGGTCTGTGAGCCAGTATCTACTGGGTGTGTCCAAGGCGTGTGTCCTCATTGATATTCGTGCGCGCATGTTACGCCGAGAAGAAAAAGCCTGTCAACCGGTTAGGGTGGATAATCGCGCAACAATTCAGCACGCTCGCGGCCGGTTTGTAACACTCCCGCAACCTTGACCACGCCTGACGGAAAACCGCATCGCGATCTCTGACCGCGGCCACGAATCTTGCTAAGATTAGCGCACAGAAATATTGCGGATTAACGACATGAAACAGATTACCGCCCACGACTTGACGACCATGAGCGAACAGGCAGCGACACTGCCACGCCTGCGTGCCCACCGTACCTTACATGAAGAGTTGAGCGATCCGGTGCAACGCCTGGCAATTGCCATGGAGCCTGGCACCTATATTCGCCCACACCGCCACCCGCAGACCTGGGAGTTACTCACCCCGCTGCGTGGCCGTTTCGTGGTGCTGCAGTTCAATGACGAAGGCGTGGTCACCCAACGTACCCTGCTAGGCGAAGAAACCAAGGTGCTGGAGATGCCGGCGTTTACCTGGCATGCCGTGCTGTCTGTCGATCCGGGTGGCGTGGTGTTTGAAGTGAAGCAGGGCCCTTATCAGGCGCTCGGCGAAGAAGACTGTATGCATTGGGCTCCACCAGAAGGTGGCGAAGGGATCGAAGCGGTGATGCGCTGGTATGCCACTGCCAAAGTGGGCGATCGTTTCGCTCAATAAGCCCGGTGTTCTTTGTGCCCCTCACCCCAACCCTCCCCAGAAAGGAGAGGGAGCTAGTACGGCGCCGTAATTCCGGTACCGTGTTCAGGTAAGTTTCGGCAATTGGTAGCTAACTCGATCGGTCCCCTCGCCCTTTGGGAGAGGGTTAGGGTGAGGGAGACAGCGACGCTATTTTCACCTGTAAGAACCCCGTTACACCGTTTCCAGCTTGGCGTAGGCTGCTACCAGCCACTTGATGCCTTCACCCTGAAACGCGATCTGCAACCGGCTGTGTTCACCGCTGCCTTCCAGGTTGACGATGGTGCCCTCGCCAAACTTGGCATGGCGCACGCGCTGCCCAAGCTTGTAACCGGTGTCGTTTTCACTGATCGGCGTCCCCATCCGGCGGTGGCTAACCGAGCGGGAGACGCTGGCACGAAGGCGCACCTCTTCCACACAGTCTTCCGGGATCTCACCGATAAAGCGTGATGGCCGGTGATACACCTCTTTGCCATACAGGCGGCGGGTTTCCGCATAGGTCAGCGTCAGTTTTTGCATCGCACGGGTCAGGCCAACGTAGGCCAGGCGGCGTTCCTCTTCCAGGCGGCCACCTTCGTCCAGCGACATCTGGCTTGGGAACATGCCCTCTTCCATGCCGACGATAAACACCTGGCGGAACTCCAACCCTTTGGCCGAGTGCAGGGTCATCAACTGCACCGCGTCCTGATAGGCATCTGCCTGCCCTTCCCCCGCTTCCAACGCGGCATGGGATAGGAAGGCCTGCAACGGCATCAGATCCTGATCTTCATCCTGGTAGCTGTATTGGCGCGTGGCCGTGACCAGTTCCTCAAGGTTTTCGATACGCGCCTGGCCCTTCTCGCCCTTTTCCTGCTCATACATGATAAACAGCCCGGAATCGCGGATCACCCGGTCGGTTTGCACATGCAACGGCATTTCGGCGGTTTCGTGGGCCAGTGAATCCACCAGCTCCAGAAAACGCTGCAGGGAGGACGCTGCACGGCCCGCCAGCACCTTATCTTGCAGCAGCGCACGGGTAGCCTGCCACAGCGTCAGTTGACGGTCTCGTGCCGCCTGGCGCACTACGTCGAGAGTGCGATCGCCAATGCCGCGCGTTGGGGTATTCACGACGCGCTCAAAGGCCGCATCATCGTTACGGTTGGCGATCAGCCGTAGATAGGCCAGGGCATCCTTGATCTCCTGACGTTCGAAGAAGCGCATGCCGCCGTAAATACGGTATGGCATGGCGGTTTGCAGCAAAGCTTCTTCCAGTACGCGCGATTGGGCGTTGCTGCGATACAGGATGGCGCAGTCGTTCAGCGCGCCACCGTTGTCCTGCCAGGCCTTGATGCGGTTAACCACAAAGCGGGCTTCATCCAGCTCGTTGAACGCACAGTAAATCGAGATCGGCTCGCCTTCGGCCCCTTCGGTCCACAGGTTTTTGCCCATGCGCCCGTCGTTATTGGCGATCAGGGTATTGGCGGCCTTCAGGATGGTGCTGGTCGAGCGATAGTTCTGCTCCAGACGCACCGTCTCTGCACCGGGGAAATCCTTCAGGAAACGCTGGATGTTTTCCACCTGCGCACCACGCCAGCCGTAGATCGACTGGTCATCATCCCCCACGATCATCACGTTGGCCTTGCCCCCGGCCAGCATGTGGATCCAGGCGTACTGGATGCGGTTGGTGTCCTGGAATTCGTCCACCAGGATATTGGTGAAGCGCTCACGATAATGATTGAGGATATGCGGCTTGTTCAGCCACAGCTCATGGGCGCGCAACAGCAATTCGGCAAAATCGACCAGTCCTGCACGATCGCAAGCCTCCTGATAAGCCTGATAGATCCGCAGCCAGGTGGCTTCCACCGGGTTGCCATAGCTTTCGATATGCTGCGGGCGTAGGCCATCATCTTTCTTGCCGTTGATGTACCACATCGCCTGGCGCGGCGGCCATTGCTTCTCGTCAATGTTCAGCGCCCGCACGATGCGTTTCAGCAGGCGCAGTTGATCTTCACTATCCAGGATCTGGAAGTCCTGAGGCAGGTTGGCGTCCATATGATGAGCGCGCAGCAGGCGGTGTGCCAAGCCGTGGAAGGTGCCGATCCACATGCCGCCCTGGCTGGTGCCAATCAGGTGTTCGATACGGTGGCGCATCTCTGCCGCCGCCTTGTTGGTGAAAGTCACCGCCATGATGGAGTACGGCGAGCAGTTCTCTACCGCCAGTAGCCAGGCAATGCGATGCACCAGCACCCGGGTCTTGCCGCTGCCTGCACCGGCCAGCACCAACAGGTTGCTGCGTGGCGCAGCCACGGCTTCACGTTGTTTATCATTCATGCTGTCGAGCAGGTCGGAAACGTCCATAGGCACCATTGATTGGTAAAGGGAAAACCCGCTTCTACGCGCTTTCCACTGGGAATTTATACAGAGTTCTGCTGGGATTATAACAATGCTGTCAGCGATGCCAACTGCGAAATCTCAATATGGGGTAGCAGGCGGCTGTCAGCTACCTGCATCAGGCTCCGCTGACGGTCGTTGATCCAGCAGGCCTGCAGGCCCGAACGCAGCGCCCCGGCAACGTCGGTGGTCAGGTCATCCCCGACGTGCAGAATTTGTTCTGGTGCCACGCTCAACCTTTCGACCGCCCGTTGATACATATCCTGATACGGCTTGGCGCGGCCATCTGGCCCGGAGCGCAGCACAAACTGGAAGTATTGCTCCAACCCGCACTGGGCCGGATCGGCATTGCCATTGGTGATCGCCACCAGCGGATAACGTTGCCCCAGCGCCCGCAAGGTAGCGTGAGTGGCTTCCGGCACATCGATTCGGCTACGCCACAGGGCAAAGTTCTGCATGGCAGCATCGGCACCGATGGACGCTTCAGCATCGCGCAACCCCTGACGGCTCAACGCCAAGTGGACCGCCCGCCAGCGCCATTGGGTAACGTCGTGGTAAATCTCCGGATCCTGTTCACGCAGTTCCTGCCGCAAACGGTGGAAGTCCGCCGACTGAAAGTGGCTCAATCCCGGATGGTAGTTCTGCAAAAAGGCTACCGACTCATGCTCGGTCTGCTTGATCACCGGACGGTTGTCATACAGCGTATCGTCCAGATCGAAAGTCAGCGCGGCCAGTGGGCGTAACGGACGGTAAAAGTGCATCAGGATTTCCCTCGTTTGGCACGTGGATGCGCGGCGTCGTACACGTTCGCCAAATGTTGAAAGTCGAGGTGGGTATAAATTTGCGTGGTGGTCAGGTTGGCGTGCCCCAGCAGCTCCTGCACCGCGCGCAGATCGCCGCTCGATTCCAGCATATGGGTGGCAAAGGAGTGGCGCAGCTTGTGCGGATGGATATGGCTGTTGACGCCCTGCTTGACACCCCACTCGGCAAAACGTTTTTGTACGTTGCGCGCCGAGATGCGCTTGCCCTGATTGGAGAGGAACATGGCATCATCCTGCGGCTCAAACAGATCGCGCAGCGCCAGCCAGTGTTCCAGCCAAGTGACCGCCGTACGGCCTATCGGCAATTTACGTTCTTTGCTGCCTTTCCCCAGTACCCAGATCTCACCGCCGCCCAGATCGACATGGCGGCAATCCAGCCCCACCAGTTCAGCCAGACGCAGCCCGGCCCCGTACATCACCTCCAACATTGCACGATCGCGAACCGCCAGCGGATCGTTGAGATCGATGCTCAGCAGTTGGTTCATTTCATCGACGTCGATATTCTTCGGCAAATGACGGCCACTACGCGGTGTGCGGATGCCTTTGGCGGGGTTAGCGCTTATCACGCCCTGACCGACCAGCCAGTCCAGAAAACTGCGCAATGCAGAGAGGCGCAGCGCCAGGCTGGAAGACTGTAACCCGGCGCGCTTACTGCGGGCTGCCAGCTGACGCACTCTGGCGGCATCCAGCATCGGCCATTCGCTGACGCCCAGCTCGCTTGCCATGGCGATCAACGCCTGCAGCTGGCGCGAATAGCTGATCTGAGTCAGTGGGCTGAGTTGCCGCTCCACCTTTAAATAACGCAGGAAAGCGTCCACCGGCGGTTGCAGGTTGGCCGCTACGCCGGTCATGCGCGTTCTATCCAACGTTCCAACAGTTTTGGCAACATACGCGCCAATTGGCCGAGCATCACGGTGCCCATCCCCTGTTGATAATGTTGAGTATCGCGGCTGCTGAAGATCACCATGCCGAGATCGCCCTGCTCCCCCAGCAATGACAACGCCACGGAGCCTACCTGTTTGGCCTGCGGCAGCAACAGCAGCAGTTCGGGGCCATTAAGGTTGCCGAGGTAGTGATAGCGATCGCCCAGGCGTTGAATACGCAGCGGCTCAAACGCCGAGCGCGTCAGGCCAAGATGGGTGAAATCCGACGGCGCGCCAATATTCCAACGATCGGCAAACAGGCGGATATTCGCCCCTGCCAGCCCAAACCCGCGCGCCCAACGCTGCAAGCGGTTGAGCATATCCTGCAGGCTGCTGGCGGTGGCCAGGTCGGCCTGTAGATGCAGCAGGCTGCCAAACAGTGATTCGTTGGCACTGGCCTGCTCCATCAGCAAGGTGATCTCTTCTTCCAACTGGGTAATTTGGTTGCGCTGACGCGCCAGATGCCACTCCACCAACGATACCGTGCCCCGTACCGGATGAGGCACTCGCATCTGTTCCACCAGCCGTGCATTGCGCATAAAGAAGTCCGGATTCTGCATCAGAAATTGCATCACCGTGTCATCATCAAGCTCAACGCCCGCGGCTATCCGATCGTCAACCTGCTTCATAAGTGAATAAATCCGTCATAAACATGGGTGGCCGGGCCGGTCATAAATAACGGCTCCCCTGGCCCTTTCCAGCGGATATGCAAACTACCGCCGGGCAGTTCGACATGCACCTCCTCCGCCAGCAGCTCTTGCTGAATGCCCACTGCCACGGCGGCACAGGCACCACTGCCACAGGCCTGCGTTTCACCGGCACCGCGCTCATAAACCCGCAGTTTGATGTGCTCACGGCTCACCACCTGCATAAAGCCGATGTTGGCGCGTTCCGGGAAGCGATCGTGCCCTTCCAGTACCGGACCCAGCAGTTCCACCTTGGCAGTTTTCACGTCGTCTACCTGCAACACACAGTGTGGGTTACCCATCGAGACCACACCGCACAGCACCGTATGTTCCGCCGCGCGCATAATATAGGTTTTTTCCGCTTTGGTGGCGCGAAACGGTACGATCTGCGGATCGAAATTCGGTTCACCCATATTGACGCACACCAGGTCATCATCGGTGACACTCAGGATCATGCGCCCGGTCTGGGTACTGACGCGAATATCACGTTTGTTGGTCAAACCTTTCAAGCGCACAAAGCGGGCAAAACAGCGGGCGCCGTTACCGCACTGGGCCACTTCACTACCGTCAGCATTGAAAATGCGGTAATGGAAATCGAGTTCAGGATCGTACGGCGGTTCTACCACCAGCATCTGGTCAAAACCCACGCCCAAATGCCGGTCGGCCAGGCGGCGGATCAGCTCAGGTGAAAAGTAGACGTTCTGTGTAACGGCATCGACCACCATAAAGTCGTTGCCTAAACCGTGCATTTTGGAGAACTGCATATCATACTCCGCTATCTGGACGCGCTATCCGTCTGATATTTATAGTGGCATCAACCACCATAAAGGCTCATTACTGATTGCTCATCGACGGTTGCTGCTGAGTGCCAGCGGGTTCTTGTTGGTTCTTGCTAACGGTACCAGCACTGGTTACCGGTTGCTCTGCCGGTTTGTCCTTCGGTGGAAAATACAGCGGGCCCTTCAGGCCACAGCCAGAGAGCCCGACCAGCAAAACGGCCATCAGCGCATAGCGTAGTTGTTTTTTCATTTGCATTAATGCCTGTAATTCATGCGTCCAAGCTCACTATAATCGCAGGTGGATCATGAAAAGCAATAGGAATCGAATATGAACGATAGCGAGTTTCACCAGTTGGCCGACCAACTGATGCTGAATATTGAACAGACCCTGGACGATTTTGACGGTGATGCGGATATCGATTATGAAACCAACGGCGGGGTGATGACGCTAAGCTTCGAAAACGGCAGCAAGATTGTGATCAACCGTCAGGAGCCGTTGCACCAGGTGTGGCTGGCCACCAAGGCCGGTGGTTATCACTTTAACTATCGTGACGAGAGCTGGCAGTGCGATCGCAGCGGCCGGGAATTTTATGAGTTGCTGAGTGAAGCGGCCAGCACACAGTCCGGCGAGACGGTCAGTTTTAGCTGAGTATTGCAGAGGGGCGCAAGCGACCGTGCCCTCAAGCATTAATGCAGTTGGAACTGTTGCTTCAGAGGCTGTGCGGCATTGCCGTCGGCGACGGTGATACACAGGTTCGACAGCGCATTGCTGCGGAATGGGATCACTTGAGTACGTCCATCGATATGCACAATCTGATAGAACTGCGGCAGGTTGAAGTTGATAAAGCTGGAGCCGTAGGTAAAGCGATCGTGTGAGGAGGAATAGAAGCGGCTGACATCGCGTACCAACTCCTCTTTGCTCCCTTCACAATGGTGATATACCTCAACCCGGTTCGACTCATCCAGAATGTAAATGTTGAAGCCTTTATCATCCGTAGTGTCTTCAAAGAAGAACTGGATAATCCCCTCACTGGCAAAACCATCAACCACCGGTGGCAAATGCACCTGATCGGTTTCCACCTTGATCGACAGGCCATGCAGTTTGTTGTTGGAGATCGCCCCGTAGAACTCCACGGCGTTTTCCAACTTCTGCACCGACACGCTCAGGCGTTCGAAGAACAGGCCCCAGGTTTGCCCGGCCACACGCACCGCTTTAAACCGGCCCGGCTCCAGACGAGTGCTGGAAAGACGCAGCTCGATACACTCGGAAACCAGTTGTTGAATACGGGTACGGATCAGACCACGCAGGTGCTGGCTGTAACAGAACACCTCCACCGATTCCGGCGGTGCAGCATCCTGATGCATCTTACCCAGAATGGTCTTCAACGCTTCAAGCACCGACTGCTCACCGCTGAAATGCAAGGTGCGCACTTCATTCCATGAGTTGCGATACAGCAGATCGATACTGCCAACCAGACATTGTTGCTGCTGGCCAAAGCTGAATACGTCCAGCTTGCGGAAATCGAAATGCACCACCTGATTACGGAAGGCCGCCGTCGGGTCGTTTTCCAGGTTGACGATAATCGCCAGATGGCGGATTTCGCACGGGCTGTAGAGCGCTTTCGGCGTCGGAGCTGCCAAGCGCAGCGGGAAATGGTGCGACACGTCGGTAACCAGTTCCTGCAGCTTGGCGGTGTCGCAGATATTGCCGCTCTTGATATGCAAGCGGGTGCGTGAAGTGAGCAGGCCGTTAAAATAGGCCCAGGCCACCAGCTTGTTGAGATAGCGGTTATATTCCAGCGGCTGATGGCTGACGATCGAGCTCATCTCCGGTGCCTGGTTATACAGGTACCAGCCGGTGCGGTTGGCGCGGCCAATCGGCACGTGAATAAAAGTCAGGTCGTTTTCTGACAGGTCTGGTGAAATTTGCGGGTTCACCAGCGTCACCTTACCCGGCAATGCCTCAAAGGCCGCGTACAGTTTACGGGTCAACACCCCGATATCCTGCGGACTGGCACTGACGCTGAGATTGTTGCGGCGAGCGAAACGGATCAGGTTGCGATAGCTTTGCATCATCGCATCCAGCAGTTCGTTATGGGCTTCGCGCACTCGTTCGATCTTCCAGTTAGCCCGGTTATCGAGGATCTCCAACCGCTCTTCGTCCCAGCCCCATTCACTGACCAGTTGGCTGAGGATTTCTCGACGCCAACCGATAGTGGCGTTGTTGGACTGCGACAGCTTCTCGCAGACCTTCAGATAGAAGCAGCGGCGAACCAGGTCAAGACGGGTGGTATCGTTGATTTCAGTCAGGTAGTGGGTGACGCGCTCCAGCATCATGCAATAGGCATCAAGGCCGAAGCAGACGATCTCCCCCTGGTGCAGACGATGCTTGATCCCCATCGCCAGCAACTGAGTTTTCGGGTATTCCCATGAATAGGCTTCGAGCAGCAGCGTTTTCAGCACCGCCTTGTAGGGCGAATCGATGCTCTTATACAGCTGCCATAGGCTGGCACCAAAGTACTCTTCGGCAGAGAGCGTGCTCAACCCACCGAGATCCAGCCACTCATTTGGGGTTAATACCCCCTGAGAATAGAGCGAAAGCACATATTCATCGTAATGCGCTTCCTCTTCGCCCGGCACCATGTTCCACAGGATACGTTTCCCTGCCAGACGCACGGCTGTGCGGTAGAACTCATCGAGCAACAGAATATGTTGGGTTGAGCCGCAGTCTTCACCGCCAAGGCTGCCGCTTTCATTATGGCGGAAGCGGTTTTCGTCGATCAGGAAGAAGCTGACTTCCACCCCCATCGAGGCTGCCCATTTCTCCAGTAGGCTGCATTTTTGCTGCAGGCGGCTGCGTTCTTCGTTGTCTAACCAGGATTGGTGGCAGACCCAGACATCCAGATCCGAGGTGCAGCTCTGGCCGATCGAGGAGGTGCTGCCCATGGAATAAAGCGCCGTAATCGGCAGTTCTCCCGTGGCCATTTTTTCAAATGGGCTACCCCATTTATCTTCTAGATCATTGAGATAAGCTTGTTGGGTTTCATCAGGCGTGTAGATACAGATGCCATGGGGAACGTTACCGTTGAGGTAGCCCGGCATCAGTGGATGATGGTGGTGCAATAAGGTAGGCAGCAGACTGTAAACCCGTTGGAACGCGGGCTTCATGGCCGCCAGGGCACGATCGACACGTAGTTGGTTGATCGCATCCAGTCTTTGTTTCAGTGTCTCGATGTAGAGGTACAAGACGTCTCGCCTGATTATCCCGATGCTTGAAAAAAAACCGTATTCCCGCTGCGTCTTTAGTTTAGAAGAATTTTTGACGACTTATTGCTGGAAACGTGATCAATCTAACACCTTGCTGATTGACCGTAAAGGAGGTAAAGCGACACACTTACCCTAGCGCTTCTATAAATGATTTACCCGCAGTGTGAACTGCCGCCAACTTCCCCTCACGCCCCTTTGATTCCGTTGTCCTTTCTCCGCCTGTGGCTTCTTGCACTGACAGTTTTGATCCTCAGTGGTAGGATGGACGGCGAATTATAAAAACGGTAACCAGCATGTTAGACAAAATTATTCGAATTGCCACCCGTCAGAGCCCACTTGCCCTATGGCAAGCACACTATGTACAGCAGCGTCTGATGGCTAGCCATCCAGGCCTGCAGGTGGAACTGGTGCCTATGGTCACGCGCGGCGACATCATTCTGGATACGCCGCTGGCCAAGGTTGGCGGTAAGGGCCTGTTCGTCAAAGAACTTGAGCTTGCTCTGCTGGAAGGCCGGGCAGACATTGCCGTGCACTCGATGAAAGACGTCCCCGTCGACTTCCCCGCAGGCTTGGGGCTGGTCACCATCTGCGAACGTGACGACCCGCGTGACGCTTTCGTCTCTAATCACTTTGCCTCGCTCGATCAACTGCCGCAAGGCAGCGTGGTCGGAACCTCCAGCCTGCGCCGTCAATGCCAGCTGCGTCGCCGTCGCCCGGACCTGATCGTGCGCGATCTACGGGGCAACGTCGGCACAAGGTTGGGTAAGCTGGATAATGGCGATTACGACGCCATTATTCTGGCCGTGGCCGGGTTAAAACGTCTGGGCCTGGAACAGCGTATCCGCAGCCCGTTGAGCGCCGAAGAATCCTTGCCCGCCGTCGGCCAGGGTGCAGTCGGTATCGAATGCCGTCTTGACGATGACGTCACCCGCGCTTTGCTGGCCCCTCTCAACCATCGCGAAACCGAAATTCGTGTCCGTGCCGAACGGGCGATGAACACCCGACTGGAAGGGGGCTGCCAGGTTCCCATCGGCAGCTATGCCGAACTGACAGGCGATGAGCTGTGGTTACGTGCGCTGGTAGGTGCCCCCGATGGCAGCCTGATGGTCTGCGGTGAACGCCGTGGCCCATCAGCACAGGCTGAGCAAATGGGTGTAGAACTGGCAGAAGAACTGTTGGCTGCCGGTGCCCGTGAGATCCTGCATGACGTTTATCAGGGAAATCCTCCTGCATGACTATTCTGGTAACCCGCCCTTCTCCCGCCGGGGAGCAACTGGTGAGCCGCCTGCGCGCACTTGGCCGGGTTGCCTTTCACGCGCCGCTGATCGACTTCGCTCCCGGTAACGATCTTGCTCGCTTACCTCAGGGGCTGGCAGAGTTGCAGGCGGGCGATCTGGTGTTTGCCCTGTCGCAGCACGCCGTCAGCTATGCCAGTTCGGTCATCAATCGTGCCGGGCTTCAATGGCCTGGCCAGTTGTCCTATTATGCTATTGGCCGCACCACCGCACTGGCAATGCATCGTATCAGCAGCCTGCCAGTAGACTATCCGCGTGAACGTGAAATCAGCGAAATGCTTTTGCTGCTGCCCGCGTTGCAACAGCTCACCGGTAAACGGGCGTTAATCATGCGGGGCAACGGCGGCCGCGAGCTGCTAGGCGAGACGCTGGCTGAGCGAGGGGCTGCGGTAAGCTATTATGAATGTTATCAGCGCAGCCCGGTGCATTATGATGGCAGTGAGCAAAGCGCCCACTGGCAACGTGCCGGTATCAATACGCTGGTAGTGACTAGCGGTGAAATGTTACAAAAGCTCTATACTTTAGTTCCTGATTACTATCGCTCTTCGTGGCTGTTACGTTGCCGCCTGATAGTGGTCAGTGAACGTCTTGCTACCCTTGCCCAGGAGCTGGGTTGGAGCACTATTCGGGTAGCTGAAAACGCAGATAATGACGCGCTGATCCGCGCGCTACAATAACCTGACTATGGGATGTGCCACTATGACGGAACAAAACACTCCATCCGCCGCGGTTGAAGAGTCAAACCCAGCGGTTGAGAGCCCCCAGCAGCCAGCCGCTGACCACCGGAAAGGTAAGAACACCGGCCCGGTATTGGGTGCGATTGCCATCGTGCTGGTCATCGCTCTGGGTGCTGGCGGCTATTATCACACGCACCAGCAGGCGCAGACATTGATCGCCGCCAACCAGGCCTTGCAACAACAGTTGGCAGAGCTTAAGCAGAGCCAGCAGCAGGAAAAGAGCGCGCTGGAAGGCTTGCTGCAACAGCAGGGTAAGACGCTGGAGGCCACCGATCGCGAGCAAACCTCACTGGTGCGTCAGCTCAATGAACTGCAAGATAAGGTTGCCACCATTTCCGGCAGCGATGCTAAAACCTGGCTGCTGGCACAGGCGGACTTCCTGGTGAAAATGGCAGGCCGCAAACTGTGGAGCGATCAGGATGTCACCACCGCGGCTGCGCTGCTGAAAAGCGCCGACGCCAGCCTGGCAGAAATGAACGATCCGAGCCTGATCGATATTCGCCGCGCCATCACCGAAGATGTCGGCACCCTCTCCGCCGTGGCGCAGATAGATTTTGACGGCATCATCCTGAAGGTCAACCAGCTGTCCAATCAGGTCGACGACCTGCGTCTGGCGGATAACAACCGTGACGAACGGCCAATGGATGAAGACGACGGTGAGCTGTCCAGTTCGTTGAGCGAATGGCGTCAAAACCTGACCAAGAGCTGGCACAACTTTATGGCGGACTTTATTACCGTCCGCCGTCGCGATAGCAGTGCCGAACCGCTGCTGGCGCCGAATCAGGATGTCTACCTGCGTGAGAATATCCGTTCGCGCCTGCTGGTTGCCGCACAGGCGATCCCTCGTCATCAGAATGAAGTGTATAAACAGTCGCTGGAAACGGTTTCGACCTGGGTACGCGCCTACTTCGATACCACCGATCCGGCTACCAAGGCGTTCCTGGAAGAGTTGGACAACCTGAGCCAGCAATCGATCTCCATGGACGTACCGGGCCAGCTGAAAAGCCAGCCGATGCTGGAAAAACTGATGCAGACCCGGGTGCGTAATCTGTTGGCCCAGGCCCCTGCCACTCATCAGGAGGGATAAGCCATGTTACGCGTGTTATTCCTGTTTCTGGTGCTGATTGCCAGCCTGGTGCTGGGGCCGATGCTGGCCGGGCACCAAGGCTATGTGCTGATCCAGACCGACAATTACAACGTCGAAACCAGCGTCACCGGTCTGGTGATTATGGCGGTGCTGCTGTTCCTGGCACTGTTTGTCATCGAATGGATCCTGCGCCGCGTCTTCCGCACTGGCGCTCGCACCCGTGGCTGGTTCCTTGGCCGCAAACGCAGCCGCGCCCGTAAGCAAACCAAAGCGGCGCTGATCAAACTGGCGGAAGGGGATTACAAGCAGGTAGAGAAACTGCTGACCCGCAATGCCGATCATGCCGAGCAACCGGTGGTGAACTACCTGCTGGCGGCGGAAGCTGCGCAGCAACGTGGCGATGGCTTCCGCACCAATCAGTATCTGGAGCGTGCCGCAGAGGCTGCCGATACCGATCAGTTGCCGGTAGACATTACCCGCGTGCGTATTCAGTTGGCTCAGGGTGAAGCCCATGCGGCACGGCACGGTGTCGATAGCTTGCTGAACCAGGCACCGCGTCACCCGGAAGTGCTGCGGCTGGCGGAGCAGGCCTATCTGCGCACCGGAGCTTATGCCTCACTGCTGGAAATTCTGCCTTCGATGAGCAAAATCAACCTGCACAGCGAAGAAGAGCTACAGGCTTTACAGCAGCAGGCCTATATCGGCCTGATGAACCAGGCCATGGCCGATGAAGGCAGTGAAGGGTTGAAGCGCTGGTGGAAAGATCAGAGCCGTAAAGTCCGCCACGAAATCCCGCTACAGGTAGCGATGGTGGAACATCTTATTGAGTGTAATGACCATGAACTGGCACAAAGCATTGTGCTGGACGGTCTGAAGCGCCAATACGACGAACGATTGGTGTTGTTGATCCCACGTATCAAGTCTGGCAACCCGGAACAGTTGGAAAAAGCGTTACGCCAACAGATCAAGCTGCATGGCGCGACGCCATTGCTCAACAGCACGCTGGGTCAGTTACTGATGAAGCACGGTGAGTGGCAGCAAGCCAGTGATGCGTTCCATGCAGCACTGCAACAGCGGCCAGATGCCTATGACTACGCCTGGTTGGCAGATGCGTTGGATAAGCTGCACCGCAGCGACGAAGCCACACAGATGCGCCGTGAAGGGCTAATGTTAACACTTAAGCAAAACGGCGAGTAACTCTTCCCCGGTTGACTTGTCAGGGCTCAGCATGCCGTGCTGGGCCCTTTTTTTGCCTGAAACTTTCCTTTGGGCAAAAAAAACACTTGCCGCGAGACAAGTGTATAAAAGAAGCAATCAGGTCTAGGACAACTGGGGTGGTGCCTCACTCAACGTTTTGCCCGGAGTGTGATGAAGCCGTTGCAAGCAACCCTTTCATCGTTCAGGTGGGCAATAGGCACCCTAAAATCGGCTCTGCATCATTCCTGGGTTTATGAGGCCTAAGGCGAACATAAGAAGTGGAATGAGCATCTACGATAGAGATATTGCACTTGGCGTGCCAACTTTTTACCACTGAGTGCCAAAAAGCAAAAAATAAAATCATCACATTGAATTTAAACGATTTAAAATTATCTTCATTAACCTCTCTGGTTTTTCCCGCCTGTCCGCTGCTATTTGCCCCTCTACGGATCCTGTCGCCTTAAAACGACGGGTTAATGAGAAGTCTTTTTTATTGATTAAAATCATTAGGTTAAATGTCTCAAACTGACGACAGCAGGCATGCCCATAAAGGACAAAAGGAGACAGGTTGAAATTTCGTAGTGTTTGCCAAGATAAAGCCGCTCGATAAAACGACTCACGGTAAAATAAAACGTCGGTTTAATATTTTTGTGAGATGCATCACAAAATACTTGATCGCTTTGCCGGCCAGGTGTAGCCTGTTTGTGTGACGTGAATCACACTATTAATCACTCTCTGGGAACTGCCACTATGAAACTGATCAACAAAATCATCACCGCTTTCAACAACGTAGACTTCTCATTCGGCACCATCAATCTCTGATTGTCGACGTAACGCCTGCCTGAAATAAAACGACTGTTATCTGGGGCAAGAACGGTATGATGCCGATATGCTCCAGAAGTCGTTGCGTTGTTTTATCCTCCATTTTTGCACCCTGCCATTTTTCCAGCGCTTATCACTGCTTCCTTCTGATCATTCCCTTGTAAGGCCAGCTCTAAAGTTGTCTGCTTCCCCTCACCCCAACCCTCTCCCACAGGGAGAGGGGGCTGTGCAGCGTTGTTATCAGGTAATGAGGCTCATCTGTGGCAGGGTTGATTTGAGGACGAATGCCGTAGCTAGGTAGTGGCACTTTCGGTCCCCTCGTCCTGTGGGAGAGAGCTAGGGTGAGGGGCTAGCACGATATCTCAGGTATCGGACACCCACCATTTCCGCCAGTATAAAAAGCAAAAAACCCGTTCATCGCTGAACGGGCTGCACAAATTCCAGACGTAAAGAAACCCGCTTTAAAAAGCAGGTTTTTTTGAAATTGGTCGGCGAGAGAGGATTCGAACCTCCGACCCACTGGTCCCAAACCAGTTGCGCTACCAAGCTGCGCTACTCGCCGATTTCTTGTTGCTGATACTACCGAACTTTCGAGCCTATGTCTATGTAAATATTAAATTTATCAGACATTTTGTGTGTGGTGCGAAGAGAGGGACTTGAACCCTCACGTCCGTAAGAACACTAACACCTGAAGCTAGCGCGTCTACCAATTCCGCCACCTTCGCACTGTCACAAAACAGCTTTCAATTCTTTTACTTTACCTTAGGTAAAGTGGGGTGGCTAATGGGGCTCGAACCCACGACAACTGGAATCACAATCCAGGGCTCTACCAACTGAGCTATAGCCACCATAACTACTTTATCTACTGCTTACTTCACGCGGTAATCATACCACCGCAGCTCCTGCGCACAAAATTAATGGCGCGCCCGACAGGATTCGAACCTGAGACCTCTGCCTCCGGAGGGCAGCGCTCTATCCAGCTGAGCTACGGGCGCGTAGCGCCGTTGCGGGTGGGGATACTACGGTTTTATGCCCATCCTGTCTAGTGCTTTTTCTAAGAAATGTTGAGTTCGCTGACCCTTTGCTCACTCTTGCAGCAGAAAGGGCCCGACAAGGCCCTTTTCTTAAGCTTAGCGCTGACTTTCTGTCCGCTTTTCAGGCTGATGATGGACTTTGTGCATACCGAATACAAAGTAGCACAGGCTCACCGCAGCCAGGAAAATCATCCCCACCACCAACGAAATCCGCGTATCCGGATTGATCCCCATGCCAACCAGCACACAAATCAGGAAAGCGATGGTCAGGTAGTTCATGTAAGGGAACATGAATGACTTGAAGCTATGAGTCTTCATCGCTTCTTTATGGGCACGACGGAAGTAGATCTGGCTGATCAGCACCACGAACCACGGCATCATGCCCGGCAGCACGCTGGCGCTATAGACATAGACGAACACCTGCTGAGGATTAGGAATAACGTAATTCAGCGCCGATCCCACCAACAGGCAGATAATGGTAATGGCAATACAGTTGACCGGTACGCCGCTGGCAGAAAGCCTGGTCAATGCCGCAGGCAGTTGGCGGTTCTTGGCCAGGGCATACAGCATGCGGCCGCCACTATACATGCCGCTGTTGCAGCCGGAAAGCGCGGCGGTCAACACCACAAAGTTGATGATACCTGCGGCGGCGACGATACCAATCTTGGCAAAGGTCAGCACAAACGGGCTGCCTGCGGTGCCGATACCGTTCCACGGAAAGATGGTGACAATCACGAAGATGGCACCGACATAGAAAATCAAGATGCGCCACAAGATGTTGTTGATCGCACGCTTGAGCGTCACCTGTGGGTTTTTGGCTTCCCCGGCGGTAATGCCGACCAGTTCAACCCCTTGGTAAGAAGCCACCACAATACACAGGGCAAACAGGAAGCCTTTCCAGCCACCGGCAAAGAAGCCGCCGTGAGCCGTCAGGTTGGCAAAGCCCGTCGGCTGCCCGCCGTTACCGAAGCCGAAGAAGATCACCCCCAAGCCCACCAGGATCATCACGATAATGGTGGTGACCTTGATCATGGCAAACCAGAACTCCAGCTCACCGTACAGGCGCACCGCCGCCAGGTTGGCTAACGCGACCATGGCGACCGCTATTAACGCAGGCAGCCACTGCGGTATCTCTGGGAACCAGAACTGCACATAGACGCCGATAGCCGTGATTTCCGATATCCCCACTGCGAGCCACATAAACCAGTAGCCCCAGGCAGTGAGATAGCCGAAAAAGGGGGTCATGTATTTGTGCGCATAGACGGCGAAAGAGCCCGCCACCGGCTCCAGGAACAGCATCTCCCCCATCGAACGCATGATGAAGAATACAAACAGGCCGGCGATGATATAGGCCAGCAGCACCGAAGGCCCTGCCCATTTCAACGTACTGGCCGATCCCATAAACAGACCTACGCCGATCGTGCCACCCAGGGCGATCAGCTCTATATGTCGCGCTTCTAACCCGCGATGTAAACCCGGTGGCTTTTCTTTGCTTGCCATAAATCCTCAGTCATATTTTTTATGATGTTGTTTGCCTGCCGATCGGTACCGGTCATTATTGTTTTAGACAAGTTGAGTGTAATTCATCCCCCGCCGGGCAAAACGGAACTTAAGCAGTCATCCGCACAATTTAATTGCGCAGAAGTGCCGCTGCGGCCTGGGGAAATTTTCGGGCGCTATGGTTTCGCATTTTGCCGCCATAAGCAAACCGCAAATTAAAAACTTATGGAATAAGTGACGAGGGAATGGTTAATCGAGGTTATAGCTTTGACCACGTTATGGCCGATAGGGAGATTTTTTGCGCAACACAGACGCTGGAGCAACGGAGGGGCTGCTCCAGCCAAGGGATCACATCTTGCCGGTATAATAATAACCGACGAACTTGAGTAGCCGAAGCTGGCGGCGTATACGGCTCGGCTGGCTGAGCAGGCGGTAGAGCCACTCCAGGCCCAGATTCTGCCACACCTTGGGCGCGCGCTTCACATGGCCGGTAAACACGTCATAGGTGCCGCCAACCCCCATATACAGCGCCTGTGGATGCACCTTGCGGCAATCCCGCATCAGGATTTCCTGCTTGGGCGATCCCATTGCCACGGTCACGATAGCCGCGCCGCTGGCACGAATGCGTTCAAACAAGGCATCCCGCTGTTCCGGCTTGAAGTAGCCATCCTGGCTGCCTACCAAATTCACATTCCACTGGCTACGCAGTTTCTGCTCGGTCTCTTCCAGCACCGAAGGCTTACCGCCAATCAGAAACACCGGCGTTCCTTCCTGACCCGCGCGCTGCATCATGGCTTCCCACAGATCGGCCCCGGCCACGCGCGACACCTCCGCGCCAGGATACTTGCGGCGGATGGAGCGCACCATGCTGATGCCATCGGCATATTTGTACTCAGCCTCATCCAACAAGGCATGCAGCGCCGGATCGGTTTCCGCATTGAGGATTTTCTCGGCGTTCATCGCCACCAGGGTACCTTGCTTGACCCTGCCACCGTCGAACAGAAAATCCATACACTGCGCCATATTGCGAAAGCCCCACAGGCTGAAACCGCGCAGCTCATACTTGGGAACCGAAATGTTTGCTTCCATTGTCACTATTACCTTGGCACAAGGGAGTTGGCTACGGGAGCCAACGCGCGTTTGCGCATAATTCGAGTCTTGATAAGCCCGGCAGCATCAAACAGCCAGTACAATAATTTTGCCAATACCAGGCAGGCACCAAAAATGATGCAGAAGAACACCACGCGTGAGACAAAGGAATCTACCCCCTCACGCGCCAGCACGATGATATTAAACACCGCACCAAAGCAGAACCCTTGCAAAATCGCCGCCTTAAAACGGTTCTGTTCGCTTTTGCCCAGCTCATACAGCCAGTCGAACCATTTGATGATCAGGCCCACCACAATGGCGCCCAGCGGGATAAACAGCACCCCGCCCATCACCACCAGCGAACCAATCAGCGTTGGGGAAATCGCCAGCCCGGAATGGTTGTCCAGCACTTCCCAGGTAAAGTAGTTGGCGGTATTCAGCACCAGATCCGGCCGCCCCGGCCACAACCAGGCAGGGATAAAGACATAGAAATCACGCACGATCGGGGCCAGCCCCTGGAAATCGATCTTATCGTAATTTTGCAGCAGCAGCCCCAGGTTCTCCCACGGCGAGAAGGTATCACGGGTCAGATACAGGAAAGTGTAGAACGCTTCCGGGCCGCTGACATCCAGGCTATAGCGTTTCAGCGCCAGCCAGAACATGCCGACAATGCCGAACACCCCGGCGGCTACCAACATCCACAGCGAGATCCAGCCGCGCACAATGCCGATAAACAGGAACAGTGCGAACGCGATAATGATGTTGGCACGGGTACCGCCCACGATCACGTAGGTCAGAATGCCGAACGCCACTGTGGCTGCCAGGAAGAAGAACCAGGCACGTAAATCCTGCTTCAGGAAATAGACCACCAGCATCGCCGGGATGAAGAAGTAGAAGAAGCGCTTGAGCGCCACCCCTGACACATCGCTGGAGAAGATTTGGCTGTAGGAGTTGAGTTTGAACAGCAGGAAACCGTTCTGCATAAAGAAGATGCCCACGGTACCGATCGCCACCAGCGCCAGCAATATCCAGGTGATATGCGTCTCTACCCGGTTCATGGTGAACACTGGCTTATGCGGCTGGCTGCTACGCTTACGCAACCGCGTCTTGTAGCTGACGTAGTAAATCGCGTAGAAGGCGGTGGCGGAGAGAATGGCGTACAGCAGGAACTCAACCGGCACCACGGCTACGTCAAACTGGAACACCAGCAGGCAGGTCAGCGGGAAGCCAAAGTAAAACGTCAGCAAATAAAGCAAGGAAAAGAAGACGTTAAAGTTGAAGCGGACACGCCGAAACTCCTGATAGGTCAGGGTCAGCACAAACAGCGCCCCGATCAGATAGACGACAAACAGCCCGCCAAACTGTGCCAGCGTCATGGATTTTCTCCCGCCGCCAACGCCAATGCCTGCTGCCAGCCATCAACATAGTTCGGATTGAAAAAGGCGATGGACTGTTTATCCAGCGTTGCCAGTTGGCGTTGTGATTCGCGCACCACGGCTTCATCCAGCGAGTCGCCATAGAACAGCACCGGCAGATGCTGCTCTGCCAGGTCCTGCCAGAACGGGTTCTTGCGGCTCAGGACAAAAGGTACGCCAAACTGAATCAACAGGCACAGCGTACCGATCCCCTGCTGGCGGTCGAAAATAAAGTAGCCGAGATCGCACTCACGCAGGATATTGAGATAATCGTCAAACGCCACCTGCTGGGTCAGCAGTTGCAGGTTCTGCTCGGAGAACAACCTCAGGCCAGCCGCGCGCACCCGGGCAATATAGGCGTCGTTATTGGCCGGATAGCCCATCGGCAAAATCACCCGCACCTTGTCACCAAATTGCTGATGGATCGCCTGCAACGCCTCAATATGGCGGTTGGTGGTATCGCCAGAGTTGCCTACCAGGATGGTCATCGGCCCAGCCAGGTTCTTTTCGACTTCGATACCCGTCAAGGCAGGATCCATCCGCGTAGGGAAATACAGCAGTGAGGCCGGAACGCGCGCGTGCCGCTGCTGGTAGTGGATCAGGTCGCCTCGGGTGGCAAATACGTGGCCAACCCGCCCTTGGGCAATGCGGCGCAGCACGTAGAACAGGCGATATTTCCAACTGGTGGCATTTTCATACAGATCGGCCCCCCAGATATGCCAGCTCACCTGGCGCGGCTTTATCTTGCCGCTCAGCAAGGCCAGCCACAGCGCCGCGTTAAACTGGCCATGCAGGAACAGGCGGGAGTCACGATTGGCCTTGGCACGGGCAATCACTGCCTCTGCGAGGCTCTTTTTGCCGGGGAAAGCCTCGATGGTCAGTTTGGGAAAGTGGCCCAACGCGGCCACGTCTTTGGCTGCCACCATGAAGTGACACACTTGTTCTGCGGGCAGGCGTTCGGCCAGCACGTCATTAAAGAAGCGCAGCACCGTCTGATTATGATGCGGGATATCAGATCCCAGTACGTGGATTAGTATGGTCATACTCGTCTACGATAAAGAATAAATACGCAGCTACAGAGCGCAAAATACACGATGTAGGTTGCCATATAGGCCTGTGCCGCCCCTAATGCGCCATGCAGCGGGATCAGCCAGTGCGAAAACAGCGTCAGCAAGGCAAACTGGCTGACCTCTGTCAGAATATAAAAACGGAGCGACGCCTTGGCGATCACCAGGTAACCGAAGACGTAGGCCCCGACTTTCAGCACGTCCCCCACCAGTTGCCAGGCAAACAAATCGCGCATGGCAACGAACTTCTCAGAGAACAGCAGCCAGATGGCGAAGTCACGCAGCAGCCAGACGGTAAAGCTGGCAGCGGCGACCGCAGGCAGCACAAACTTCAGCGAGCGCACGATCTCCCGCGAAATGGCGCTTTTCTCTTGCAGGCGCGACAGCGTTGGCAGCAGATAAACGGTGAAAGAAGCGGTAATAAACTGCAGGTAGGCATCAGAGATACTGCTCACCCCTTGCCAGATACCCACTTCGTCCCAGCCGTAATGCTCCGCCAGCAGGTTACGCATCATTACATAGGCGACCGGCAAGGTCACGGAGGTGATCAGCGCCATCAGGGTAAACTTACCGAGATGGCTGGCTAGCGCCTTATCCCAGGCTAGGACCAAATAGCGCAGCGGCAGCGCCTTGCGCCGCCACAGCATGAAACCGGCAGGCAGCACCACCAGGGCAGGAACCAGAGCCAGCCCGGCCAGCGCGCCTTCATAGCCGCCCAGCTTAAAGCATAGCGTAAAGGCTACCACGCCGATCAGGCTACCGGCGATCACCGCCAGCGCGTTACCCATCGCATCACGATAACCTTTGAGGATCGCCAGGAACAGGTTGGCGTAGGCAATCCCCATCTGGATAAACGCCACCGCCCGCACCACGTTCACATAGTCGCTATGGCCAAACAGCCCACGGCTGATCGGCTCGGCAGCAAACAAGAACACCAGCGCCAGCAGGGTTGAGAAACCCAGCACGATGCTGGATGCGGTGCCCACCGCCATCCGCAACCGCTGCGGATCCTGATGGTACTCCGCCACATACTTGGTGATACCGTTAAAAATCCCGGCACCCGACAGCACGCCCAGTACGGTGATCAACTGGCGAAAGTTACCCGCCTGCCCGACCCCGCTGGGGCCGAAGGCCACCGCCAACATTTTTACCACCAGCAACCCCACGCCGATCTTGATCAGCGTGGAGCCCGCGGTCCAAATCGATGCTTTTGCCAGAGACATATCAGGCGAGGAAGCTCAGGATGGTATTGATTACCGTACGTTGATTGACGTCTGACATGTTAAAGAACAGCGGCAGACGCACCAGGCGCTCACTCTCTTTGGTAGTGAAGCGATCTTCACCGGAGAAACGGCCAAACTTCTCACCCGCCGGGCAGGCGTGCAGTGGGATGTAGTGGAACACCGACATAATCTCGGCTTCTTTCAGGTAGTCGATAAACGCGGTGCGATCCTGCACGTCTTTCAGCTTGATGTAGAACATATGGGCGTTATGCACGCAGTTGGCCGAAATGACCGGCAAAGCGATACGCCCCGCAGCCGCCAACGGTTTCAATGCATCGTAATAGTTCTGCCACAGTTTCAGGCGGCGCTGGTTGATCGTTTCGGCGGCTTCCAGCTGCGCCCACAGATAAGCGGCTTGCAGATCTGACATCAGATAGCTGGAACCAATATCGCGCCAGGTATATTTGTCCACCTGACCACGGAAGAACTGGCTGCGGTTGGTGCCTTTTTCACGGATCACTTCAGCACGATCGATCAGGGCCGGGTCATTAATCAGCGTCGCGCCACCTTCACCGCCAGCGGTGTAGTTTTTGGTCTCATGGAAGCTGAAACAGCCGATATGGCCGATGGTCCCCAAGGCTTTGCCTTTATAGGTCGACATCACGCCCTGCGCAGCATCTTCAACCACCATCAGGTTGTACTTCTTCGCCAACGCCATGATGGTGTCCATTTCGCAGGCCACACCTGCGTAATGCACCGGCACGATGGCACGGGTTTTATCGGTGATCGCCGCTTCAATCTTGGTTTCATCGATGTTCATGGTATCTGGACGCAGATCGACAAACACCATCACCGCCCCGCGCAGCACAAAGGCGTTAGCGGTGGATACGAAGGTGTAGCTCGGCATGATCACTTCATCACCCGGCTGGATATCCAGCAGAATGGCGGCCATTTCCAGTGACGCGGTGCAAGACGGCGTCAGCAGCACTTTCGGGCAGCCGAAATGCTGTTCCATCCACTGCTGGCAGCGACGGGTAAAACCACCATCACCACAGAGTTTGCCGCTGCTCATCGCAGCCTGCATATAATCGAGTTCCGTGCCAACAATCGGTGGAGCGTTAAATGGGATCATGTAAACCTCTATAGAACCAATACGCGGTGCTTTCTAGGGTGGCACCGTGCCGTTGATAGAGCCGTAACGCGGCAATATTACTTATCTGAGTCGCGATCCGCAGGCGCTGCAGCCGTTGCTGCTGGCACCAGGCGATCGCGGCAATCATCAGCCGAGAACCGGTCCCTTTACCTTGTACACCTGGGAATGCCGCCAGCAGGCCGATACGAGCCTCTTGCTGGCCGATATCACGCAGGCTGACAAACCCTTCTGGCTCGCCATCGCTGCCCAGCACAAGCAGGCACTGATGGTCAAACGTCCCCAGCACCGCTTTTTCAATCCAGGTGGCGTAAAAACGCCCGCTGTCCTGCGACTGATACCAAGGCGCGCGGAAACGGCTGGCGGCAAATACCTTGGCCGCCACCGAACGCAACAGTGGAATATCTTCAGGCTGGGCGATGCGAATGGCCGGTAAATTCAAAGCACAATCTGTGCCAATTGCCAGGACAAAGTCCACTTCGCCCTCTACCAGCCGAAATCCCACGCTAGCCAAACCATCGGCCAAGTCCAGGCGCTGAGCCGGGATCTTGGCCTGAACCAGTGCAAACGCATCCAGCTCAGCTGCCGCAAGCGCAGGAGCCGCATCGTCAAAATGCAGTTTGGCGCTAGTGAGTTGGAAATACTCGCTTTCCCAGCCCAAAGGCTCAATATTGGCGTGGACGGACATGCAGTAAATCCAGTAAGTATTTGCCATAGCCGGTTTTGGCTAACGCCTGCGCCGAGCGTCTTACGCCGTCATCATCCAGCCAGCCGTTACGCCAAGCGATCTCTTCCAAACAGGCAACCTTGAATCCCTGACGCTTCTCTACCGTCTGCACAAAGGTACTGGCTTCGATCAGGCTGTCGTGGGTGCCGGTATCGAGCCAGGCAAAACCACGCCCCAGCAGCTCGACGCTCAGTTCGCCACGCTCCAGATACATCTGGTTGATGCTGGTGATTTCCAGCTCGCCGCGTTCGGAAGGCTTCACCTGCTTGGCGAAATCCACCACCTGGTTGTCATAGAAATAGAGACCGGTGACCGCCCAGTTGGACTTCGGCTTCAGCGGTTTTTCTTCAATCGACAGCGCGCGGAAGTTATCGTCGAACTCCACTACGCCAAAGCGCTCAGGGTCCATGACCTGGTAACCGAATACCGTGGCACCTTTCAGACCCTGAACCACGCTTTTCAGTTTCGGACTGAAGCCCTGGCCGAAGTAGATATTGTCGCCCAGCACCAGGCAGCACGGCTCGCCGCCGATAAACTCTTCGCCAATCAGGAAGGCCTGTGCCAACCCGTCCGGGCTCGGTTGTTCGGCGTAGCTGAGGTTGATGCCAAACTCTTCACCGCTGCCCAGCAAACGGCGAAACGAGGGCAGATCTTCGGGCGTAGAGATAATCAGAATATCGCGGATCCCGGCCAGCATCAGCACCGAGAGCGGATAGTAAATCATCGGTTTATCGTAAATGGGCAGCAACTGCTTGGAGACGCCGCGAGTGATCGGGTGTAAACGCGTCCCCGACCCGCCGGCTAGAATAATACCTTTCATCGTCACTCCTGAACTTCCGCTAGCCGCACGGCGCTTATCGCCCCCGTGCGTTCGGATGGGATTACTGGCTTAAGCCTAAACGTTCCCCGGCATAAGACCCGTCTTGCACACGGCGCCACCAGGTTTCATTGTTCAGATACCAGGAAACCGTCTTGCGGATGCCGCTCTCAAAGGTTTCCTGTGGGCGCCAACCCAGTTCACGTTCAATTTTGCCCGCGTCGATGGCATAGCGCATATCGTGGCCTGGGCGATCTTTGACGTAGGTGATCAGATCGCGATATTTTGCCACGCCCTGCGGTTTGTTCGGTGCCAGCTCTTCCAGCAGATCGCAGATGGTCTGTACCACTTCGATATTTTTGCGCTCGTTGTGGCCACCGATGTTATAGGTTTCCCCAATCACACCTTCGGTCACCACCTGATATAACGCCCGCGCATGGTCTTCCACAAACAGCCAGTCACGCACCTGCGCGCCGTCGCCGTAAACCGGCAGCGGTTTGCCAGAAATGGCATTAAGGATCACCAGCGGCACCAGCTTCTCTGGGAAGTGGTAAGGGCCGTAGTTGTTGGAGCAGTTGGTCACGACGGTTGGGAAACCGTAGGTACGCAGCCAGGCACGCACCAGGTGGTCGCTCGATGCTTTGGAGGCAGAGTACGGGCTGCTTGGCGCGTAAGGCGTGGTTTCGGTAAACAGATCGTCGGTGCCGTGCAGGTCGCCATACACTTCATCAGTAGAGATATGATGGAAACGGAAAGCCTGCTTTTTCTCTGCCTCAAGAGCCTGCCAATAATGGCGGGCAGCTTCCAGCATGGTGTAAGTGCCCACGATGTTGGTTTCGATAAAGGCCGCTGGACCGTCAATCGAGCGGTCAACGTGGCTTTCTGCCGCCAGATGCATCACGAAATCCGGCTGGTACTGCGCAAATACGCGGTCCAAAGCGGCACGGTCGCAGATATCAACCTGCTCGAAAGCATAGCGTTCGTTGTCCGCCACACCAGCCAATGACTCCAGGTTACCGGCATAGGTGAGCTTATCAACCACCACCACGCTATCGCGGGTCCCCTCGACGATATGTCTTACCACGGCAGAGCCGATAAATCCGGCCCCGCCGGTGACCAAAATACGTTTCAACGCCAAACTCCTTTGGTGTCCACGATCCAGGACTGCTTAATCTCTTCCGGCCTGATGGCCTTGAATTCTTTATGATCGACCAGCATGACGATCACATCCGCCTGCTGTAAGGCCTCAGGCAGTTTTTTCAGCGTAACGTGGCCCGCCAGTGACTTCGGCAATTGCTCAACGTTAGGCTCGACCGCCAGGGTTTCACCTACATGCCAATCGGCAATCAGGTGGGCTACTTCAACCGCAGGGCTCTCACGCAGGTCGTCGATATTAGGTTTGAACGCCAGACCGAAGCAGGCAATTTTCACTTCAGAAGCGCGCTTGTTAGTAGCCGCCAGGCAATCTGCCACGGCAGCTTTGACTTGATCGACCACCCAGAGCGGTTTGCCGTCGTTAACCAGGCGCGCGGTATGGATCAGACGAGCCTGCTGCGGGTTCTGCGCCACGATGAACCAAGGGTCAACGGCGATACAGTGCCCGCCCACGCCTGGGCCAGGTTGCAGAATGTTGACACGTGGATGGCGGTTAGCCAGGCGGATCAGTTCCCACACGTTAATACCCTGCTCGGCACAGATCAGCGAAAGCTCGTTGGCAAACGCGATGTTAACGTCGCGGAAGCTGTTTTCCGTCAGTTTGCACATCTCGGCGGTGCGCGAGTTGGTGATCACACACTCACCTTCGAGGAAAATCTTGTACAGCGCGCTGGCGCGCTCGGAGCATTTTGGCGTCATCCCGCCAATCACGCGGTCATTCTGGATCAGCTCAACCATCACCTGCCCGGGCAGCACGCGCTCAGGGCAATAGGCAATGTTCACGTCGGCCTGCTCACCGGCATCCTGCGGGAAGCTCAGATCGCTACGCGCCTCTGCCAACCAGAGTGCCATCTGCTCGGTAGCGCCCACCGGTGAAGTAGACTCCAGGATCACCAGGTCGCCCTTTTTCAGTACCGGTGCCAATGACTTGGCAGCGGCTTCAACATAGGCCAGATCGGGTTCGTGATCCCCTTTGAACGGCGTTGGTACGGCGATCAGGAACGCATCGGCCGCCAGCGGTTTAGTCACCGCCTGCAGATAGCCACCTTCTACCGCTTCTTTTACCACGCGATCCAAATCAGGTTCGACGATGTGGATGGCACCGCGGTTAATGGTATCTACCGCGTGCTGGTTAACATCTACGCCCACCACTTTTTTCTTGCGGGAAGCAAACGCCGCCGCCGTTGGCAAACCGATATAGCCCAGGCCAATAACTGAAATAGTGTTAAAACTCATAGCGTCACCTGATGATTCTTTAAAGCTTCGAGGATACGTTGGCAGGCATGCCCGTCACCGTATGGGTTATGCGCCCGGCTCATGGCGTGGTATTCGCCTTCGTCTGTCAATAACCGGGTTACCGCATCAACAATTTTAGCTACGTCCGTTCCCACCAGCTGTACCGTACCGGCATCTACCGCTTCTGGCCGCTCGGTGGTATCACGCATCACCAACACCGGTTTACCCAGCGATGGTGCCTCTTCCTGAATACCGCCCGAGTCGGTCAGGATCAGATAAGATCGCGTCATCAGATAGACAAACGGCAGGTAATCCTGCGGATCGATCAGAATGATGTTATCGATCCCCTTCAAAATACGGTTGACCGGCTCGCTGACGTTCGGATTGAGGTGCACCGGATAGACCACCTGTACTTCAGGATGCTGAAGGGCAATCTCGGCCAAGGCGCTACAGATGCGCTCGAACCCACCGCCGAAGCTTTCGCGGCGGTGCCCAGTCACCAGGATCAGCTTTTTGTTGGCATCCAGGAAAGGATAACGCTGGTCAAGGCTGCTGCGCAGCTCTGGGTTGTGCATGATGCGGTCGCGCACCCAAAGCAACGCATCGATCACGGTGTTACCCGTGACGAAAATATGGTCGTCGCGCAGCGATTCACGTAACAGGTTCTGCCGTGAATTTTCGGTTGGCGAGAAGTGATACATCGCCAAATGCCCCGTCAACTTGCGGTTGGCCTCTTCAGGCCACGGAGAATAAAGATTACCGGTACGCAGACCCGCCTCCACATGCCCCACCGGGATACGCTGATAAAACGCCGCCAGGCTGGTCGCCATGGTGGTCGTCGTGTCACCGTGAACCAACACCACGTCCGGCTTGAAGTCCTCCAGTACGCCTTTGATCCCTTCCAGAATGCGGCAGGTGATTTCACTCAGCCCCTGGCCCGGTTTCATAATATTCAGGTCGTAATCCGGTACGATTTCAAACAAACGCAGTACCTGATCCAGCATCTCGCGATGCTGTGCCGTAACGCAGACTCTTGACTCAAAGGCATCATCCTGAGCCAGAGCATGTACCAGAGGTGCCATTTTGATGGCTTCCGGTCTGGTGCCAAAAACAGTCAACACTTTCACAGCGAATCTCTTTTGGTCGGTGAAGTGCAGGCGAACCTGCAAAGTTGGGCACTCAGTGCCCAACAGCGAAATTATTATATTATTAATTAACTACGTGGCCGGCGTACCAAGGCAACGCCCGCACCAATCAGGCCACCGATTGCGCCCCACATAATCAGCCAGAATACCCGGCGTGGGCTATCACGTTTCACCGGCTCTTCCGGCGTACGTAAATAGCGGTAGGTCTGGAATTTGGCATCCAACGTCGGGCCGACGTTCAAGGTTGCTAACATGGCCCGGTTCTGATCGTAACTCACATCGTAAGCCGGGCCGGAAGCCTGTAAACCTTCCAGGCGCGCCTGCAGCATAGGCTTACCCAGCAGGAATAGATCGGAGTCTGGCAGCTGTTCGGCTGGCGTATCGGTCTGCGTACGGCTAATCCCCTGCTGCTCGGCGATTTTCAGCGCCTGCTGCACGGTCTTGAGCTCACGCTGATATACCGCATCGGCTACCGCTTCCTGGCGTTTGACCTGTGCACTCATCGAGGTGGTACGCGCCGACCAGGCTCCCTGGATCTCTTCATTCAGATGCTGTGCCGCACGGTGGCTGGCAAAGGCAACATACTGACGCAGCAGATGGTTGGAGTCTGGCGCAGTCTCGGCGGTCAGTTTCACGCTGTCATTCAGCACTTTTTTGTCGTCGCGCGGCGTGAACTGGATATTGTTAATCAGGTCATCAAGCAACGCTGCATCGGCACGGGCATCCCCTTCCTGGCGCTGTTTGTAGTAATCGCTTTGCAGCCAGAAATCACGACGCGTGTCATAGGCGGCCAACTGCATGATAAATTCATTATAGGCTTCATCGGCGATGCCTGGCTGATCGCTGGCAACCGCAGGCAGCGTCCGCTGATCCAGGTTACGCAGGAACTGCTGCTGAGAGTAATATCCCCCCAGCGCATTCACCGTTGGCTTATCGGTGATCGCCGTGGCGCTCCACTCCTGTTTCACCAGGTAGGAAACGATCAGCGCGACGGCAGCAAACAACACCGCGAAGCCGATAATCCATTTTTTGCCGCGCCACAGGGTGCAGCATAGACCGCGGATATCGAGTTCGTTATCGACCACCGGGATATTCTTGTCAGACGTTGTTTCAGGATTCATCACTGCCCTAAAGCCTCAGGTTAAGGTACTTGCTTATTGTTCGTTGCATTCCGCAGGCGGCGCTTGAGACGTTTGATATAACGCGCGACCCGCCATGCACGTTTAATGCAATAGCCATACAAGAAGAATGCAAGCAAGAATAATGCCAACATAACCCATTCAGGTATGAAAGTCAGACGTTCGCCTATCACGCCAACCGCCGCCAACAGCGCTGCGGCCAAGGTGATGAGCACAAAAGCCTGACGAGGCGTAAAGCCCGCTCGCATAATCAAATGGTGGATGTGTTGGCGGTCTGGTGAGAACGGGCTCATGCCCTTACGCAGACGGCGATACATGATGGCAATCATATCCATCAGCGGGATGGCGATAATCCACAGCGCGGTGACCGGTTTGATCGGATGGTTTGGCCCTTGCGAGCTTTGCACCAGCAGCCAGATGGCGGTAAAACCGATCAGCGTACTGCCAGCGTCGCCCATAAAGACCTTATAGCGACGGCCAAGGATGCCGAGGTTGAGCAGAATATAGGGAACGATAGCCGCCAGCATCGCGAAACACCAGAAGGCAAGCTCGCTATGGCCGCCTTGATACAGCAGGACTCCCATCGCGCCGAACGACACGCAGGAGAGACCGCCGAGCAAGCCGTCGATACCATCGACCATGTTAAAGGCGTTAATCGCCGCCCAAACGGCAAACAGCGTCACCAAATAGCCAAACGGCCCCAACTGCATTTCCCAGCCACCAAACACATAGCCGAGGCTGCGCAGATAAAGGCCAGCAAATACCATCATGGCGATGCCGACCAGTGCCTGAATGGTGGCGCGGATCTTGACGCTGATATCGAAGCGATCGTCCAGCGCCCCGACGAATACCAGGACACCGGCGCAGGTGAGATAGAGTTTGCTGTGCGCAATCGTCTGGTCGGTGATCAGGAAGGCAAAGCAGATGCCAGCGTAAACAGAAATCCCACCCACCAGCGGGATCAGCCCCTGATGACGTTTGCGGTAATTAGGCTTATCAACCAAACCAATAGGTTTTGCTGCCTTGCGAGCAACAAATAAAAAAGCCAGAGAAAACAGAAAAACAAAAAGAATTTCAGTACTCATAGTGAGTAAGTTCACGGTTAACAAATCTCTGAAGAAGATGAGGCAGCTTAACATGGGTAAAAAACCGCGCCACATGACCAAGCGACCTTTCAGTCATTTCCTATGACATAGACACTTATCAATGCCCAAAACGTGTCTTGCTTCAACGCATTAACGCAAAAAACAGGCGCAAATAAGATAAGTTCTCAATAAGTCACAAGAATAACTTACTTTCCTTTACTGTTACTTATCGTATCCGCCAAAAGCAAAAAACGCCACGACTAGGCGTGGCGTTCCTCGAATATTTTACTTATTTATGAGCGTTTCATCATGTCGAAGAATTCATCGTTGGTTTTGGTCATCGCCAACTTGTTAATGAGGAACTCCATCGCGTCGATCTCGCCCATTGGGTGAATGATCTTGCGCAGGATCCACATCTTCTGCAGTTCTTCAGAGGTGGTGAGCAACTCTTCTTTACGCGTACCGGAACGGTTGTAATCGATAGCAGGGAACACACGCTTCTCGGCGATTTTACGCGCCAGATGCAGTTCCATGTTACCCGTACCTTTAAACTCTTCGTAGATCACTTCGTCCATCTTCGAACCGGTATCGACCAGTGCGGTAGCGATGATGGTCAGGCTGCCGCCTTCCTCAACGTTACGAGCCGCACCGAAGAAACGCTTCGGACGATGCAGGGCGTTAGCATCCACACCACCGGTCAGCACTTTGCCTGAGGCAGGTACTACGGTGTTGTAGGCACGCGCCAGACGGGTGATGGAGTCCAGCAGGATGATCACGTCTTTTTTGTGTTCGACCAGGCGCTTGGCCTTCTCGATCACCATTTCAGCAACCTGTACGTGGCGGGATGCGGGTTCGTCAAAGGTAGAGGCGATCACTTCGCCTTTTACCAGACGTTGCATCTCGGTCACTTCTTCCGGACGTTCGTCGATCAGCAATACCATCAGCACGCAGTCTGGATGGTTGTATGCGATACTCTGCGCAATGTTTTGCAGCAGCATGGTTTTACCGGCTTTCGGCGGTGCCACAATCAGGCCACGCTGGCCACGACCGATTGGCGCTGCCAGATCCAGTACGCGAGCCGTCAGATCTTCGGTAGAGCCGTTGCCGCGCTCCATACGCAAACGTGAGTTGGCGTGCAGCGGCGTCAGGTTTTCGAACAGGATCTTGTTACGGGCGTTTTCCGGTTTGTCGTAGTTGACTTCGTTAACTTTCAACAGGGCAAAATAGCGCTCGCCTTCTTTTGGCGGACGAATCTTACCGGAAATGGTGTCACCTGTGCGGAGGTTGAAGCGGCGGATTTGGCTGGGAGAAACGTAGATATCGTCGGGGCCTGCGAGGTAGGAACTGTCTCCGGAACGGAGGAAACCAAATCCATCCTGCAATATCTCCAGCACGCCATCACCGAAGATATCTTCTCCGCTTTTCGCATGTTGCTTGAGTATAGAGAAGATAATGTCCTGTTTGCGCAGGCGGGCCAGGTTTTCCAGCCCCATATTTTCGCCGAGAGTAATCAGCTCAGAAACCGGCGTATTCTTTAATTCGGTAAGATTCATAGTGGGGGTTCTTAAACTCGGGGTGTGTCTCGAACTAGTATCGTGAATGGTATGGCAGCGTGTTATACCCATAACCTTTCGAGCTACAACGTGAAATTCATAGGGTATGCGTGCCTGTTACTGGACGTTCGATCGCCGGGCTGCTGGGCTGCCGCAGTAAGAAATGGCTTAGCTGGGGCGCACACGCTGACGGTTTAAGATCGAAGGTGCCTTAAAACTGATTTTTTTGTAAAACCGCTTGATCGTCAAAACACGGGCTCGGTTCACAGTAAAATGCTAGTGCCGGTGGTTCAACGTAGAGTAATGCTTAGATTCAGACTCTTTAGATTTAATACTTATGGCAAGTTCAGAATGCAGTATGGTTAAACTTAACACGCTTCTTGGCAGGCGTCTAGCGGTGAATGAAAATCCCCCTCCAGACGCCCGTCACGGGGCTTCCCGCCCTAATTACAGATTCGCGTCCAGGAACTCTTTGAGCTGGCCCTTGGACAGCGCGCCGACCTTGGTCGCTGCCACTTCACCGTTCTTGAACAACAACAGCGTCGGGATACCGCGGATGCCGTATTTAGGCGCGGTAGCCGGGTTTTGATCGATGTTCAGTTTGGTAATGGTCAGCTTGCCGGCGAACTCTTCGGCAATCTCGTCGAGGATCGGAGCAATCATCTTGCACGGACCACACCATTCAGCCCAGAAATCGACCAGGATTGGCCCTTCGGCTTTCAGCACATCGGAATCGAAGCTGTCGTCAGTCAGGTGAATAATTTTATCGCTCATGTTCTACTCCACAGGATTAGGTCTACCTTGTTGGTGTAGCATCAAACCAACTCAGGTGATTTTATTTCACCGCTTTTATTTCAACGGATATGCTTTCGTAAAGCAATAGTTAGCTGATATTCTACCACACTATGAGCAAAACACACTTGACCGAACAGAAGTTTTCCGACTTCGCCCTGCACCCGTTAGTCCTTGAAGCCCTTGAGAAAAAAGGGTTTCACAACTGCACGCCCATCCAGGCGTTAGCATTGCCGCTCACCCTCAGTGGGCGCGACGTTGCAGGTCAGGCGCAAACCGGTACCGGAAAGACGCTGGCATTTTTAGCGTCTACTTTTCACTATTTGCTGTCCCACCCGGCGAAAGAAGGTCGCCAGACCAACCAGCCGCGCGCCTTGATCATGGCGCCTACGCGTGAACTGGCGGTGCAGATCCATTCCGATGCAGAAGCTCTGTCGCAGTCTACCGGGTTGAAGCTTGGCCTGGCCTACGGCGGCGATGGCTATGACAAACAGCTGAAAGTGCTGGAAAGCGGTGTAGATATTCTGGTGGGGACCACCGGCCGTTTAATCGACTACGCCAAACAAAATTATATCGATCTGGGTGCTATCCAGGTTGTGGTGCTCGATGAAGCCGACCGCATGTACGATCTGGGCTTTATCAAAGATATCCGCTGGCTGTTCCGCCGTATGCCTGCGGTCGATCAACGCCTGAACATGTTGTTCTCTGCCACCCTGTCCTATCGCGTACGCGAGCTGGCCTTTGAGCAGATGAACAATGCCGAATATGTGGAAGTTGAACCGGAACAGAAAACCGGCCACCGCATTCAGGAAGAGCTGTTCTACCCTTCCAACGAAGAAAAGATGCGCCTGCTGCAGACGCTGATCGAGGAAGAGTGGCCGGACCGCTGCATCATCTTCGCCAACACCAAGCACCGCTGTGAAGACATCTGGGGCCATCTGGCTGCCGACGGTCACCGCGTTGGCCTGCTGACCGGCGACGTGGCGCAGAAAAAGCGCCTGCGTATTCTGGACGACTTCACCAAGGGTAACCTGGATATCCTGGTCGCCACCGATGTCGCCGCACGCGGCCTGCATATCCCGTTGGTGACTCACGTCTTCAACTACGATCTGCCGGACGACTGCGAAGACTACGTGCACCGCATTGGCCGTACTGGCCGCGCGGGCGAAAGCGGTCACTCCATCAGCCTGGCCTGTGAAGAGTACGCGCTTAACCTGCCAGCCATCGAGACTTATACCGGCCACAGCATTCCTGTGAGCAAGTACAACAGCGATGCGCTGCTGAGCGATCTGCCAGCACCGAAGCGCCTGGTGCGCCCACGTGGCAACAACGGCCCACGCCGTAACTCTTCCGCGCCACGTCGTGGTGGTGCACCACGTAACAACCGTAAACGTTCGGGCTAATAGACGACTATGCCAGGTTCCAGCACCCTCTATGCCGCCATCGATCTGGGTTCCAACAGTTTCCATATGTTGGTGGTACGCGAGGTGGCTGGCAGTATCCAGACGCTGGCTCGCATCAAGCGCAAAGTGCGCCTGGCGGCCGGGCTGGATCAGCACAATCACCTGTCACAGGAAGCCATGCAGCGCGGCTGGCAATGTCTGCGGCTGTTCTCGGAACGCCTGCAGGATATCCCGCGCGACCAAATTCGGGTCGTCGCTACCGCAACGCTGCGTCTGGCTAATAACGCAGCCGAGTTCCTGCAAACCGCCGAAACACTCCTTGGCTGCCCCGTTCAGGTTATCAGCGGCGAAGAAGAAGCCCGCCTGATTTACCACGGCGTTGCCCACACCACTGGCGGCCCGGATCGGCGTCTGGTGGTCGATATCGGGGGTGGCAGTACGGAATTGGTCGTAGGTACAGGGGCGCAGGCTGCCCAGCTGTATAGCCTCTCGATGGGCTGTGTCACTTGGCTCGAACGCTTCTTCAGCGATCGTAATCTGGAGCGGGATAACTTCGAAGCCGCCGAACAGGCCGCGCGTGAAATGGTGCGGCCGATAGCCCCACAACTTCGTCAACATGGCTGGCAGATTTGCGTCGGTGCCTCCGGTACCGTGCAAGCGCTACAGGAAATCATGGTGGCGCAGGGGATGGACGAGCGCATTACCCTGCCCAAGCTGCGGCAGTTGAAACAACGCGCCATTCAGTGTGGCAAGCTGGAAGAGCTGGAAATAGAAGGGCTGACGCTGGAACGTGCCTTAGTGTTCCCAAGCGGCCTGTCGATACTGCTGGCCATTTTCCAGGAGTTAGGCATTGAAAGCATGACACTGGCCGGTGGCGCTCTGCGCGAAGGGCTGGTGTATGGCATGTTGCATCTGCCGGTCGAGCAGGATATCCGCAGCCGTACGTTACGTAACCTGCAACGCCGTTACCTGCTGGATATCGAGCAGGCCGAACGCGTCAGCCAGTTAGCCGCGAACTTCTGTTTGCAAACCACCAACGAATGGCAATTGGATACGCGATGTCGTGAGCTACTGCATGCGGCCTGCCTGATCCACGAAATCGGCCTGAGCGTCGATTTCAAACAGGCTCCCCAACACGCCGCCTATCTGATCAGCCATCTTGATTTACCCGGCTTTACCCCGGCGCAGAAAAAACTGTTAGCCACCCTGCTGCAAAACCAGAGCAATGCCCTCGATCTGCCGCTACTGAGTCAACAAAACGCCGTGCCGCCACGCATGGCACAGCGCATGTGTCGTCTGTTGCGTCTGGCCATCATCTTTGCCAGCCGCCGCCGTGACGATACCCTGCCCGCGGTACGCCTGCGTGCCAACGATGAAGAGTTGCATGTGATTTTGCCGCACGGCTGGTTAGAGCGACATCCGCTACGCGCAGAGGCACTGGATCAGGAAAGCCGCTGGCAGAGCTATGCCCACTGGCCGCTGTTTTTGGAAGAGCAGTCTTAAAACGCCCCTGCCTCAGCTACCGCTCTTGGCCTTGGCCAACATCGCCTTCACGCTGGCCAAATGGCTCTGGCCTTTCTCCATCCGCTCCTGCGGGCTAACTACTTTGCGTTCCGTCTCCCAGGCCAGATCGTCCTGCGGCAGTTCCAACAGGAAACGGCTGGGTTCCGGCCGCACCAACTCACCGTATTGGCGACGTTCGCGACACAGGGTGAAAATCAGCTCCTTCTGGGCACGAGTGATCCCCACATAGGCCAAACGCCGTTCTTCATCAACATTATCCTCGTCAATGCTGCTCTGATGCGGCAATAACCCCTCTTCCATCCCCACCAGGAACACATAGGGGAATTCCAGTCCCTTGGAAGCATGCAGGGTCATCAACTGTACCTGATCCAGCTCTTCATCACTTTCGCCGCGCTCCATCATGTCACGCAACGTAAAGCGCGTGACCACCTGGGTCAGCGTCATCGGTTCGTCCAGATCGCTGCCTTCAAGCATCTCGGTCATCCAGCCAAACAGCGTGTTGACGTTTTTCATCCGCATTTCGGCCGCTTTCGGGCTGGGTGAGGTTTCAAACAACCAGCTTTCATAGTCGATGCCGCGGATCAGATCGCGCACCGCTGCCACCGGCTCACGCTCCACCATCTGGATGATACCTTCCATCCAGTGGGTGAAACGCTGTAAAGACTCCAGTCCCCGGCCTGTCAGATACTGGCCCAGTCCAAGATCGAAGCTGGCGTGGAACAGGCTCTTGTTACGCTGATTGGCCCACTCTCCCAACTTTTGCAGCGTCGCCGGACCGATTTCCCGCTTCGGTGTATTAACGATACGCAGGAAGGCACTGTCGTCATCCTGGTTGGTCAAAACCCGCAGATAGGCCAGCAAATCCTTGATTTCCGGGCGCGAGAAGAACGACGTACCGCCAGAAATCTTGTACGGAATGCGGTTCTGCATCAGCATTTTTTCAAACACACGCGACTGGTGGTTTCCACGATAGAGGATCGCATAGTCGCCGTAATTGGTTTTCTTCACAAAGTGATGGGCGATCAGTTCCCCCACCACCCGCTCGGCCTCGTGATCTTCGTTATTGGCCGTGACCACCTTCAACTCTTCGCCGTAGCCCAGTTCGGAGAACAGGCGTTTTTCAAAGACGTGCGGGTTGTTGGCAATCAGAATATTGGCGGCCTTCAGAATACGTTCGCTGGAACGGTAGTTCTGCTCAAGCTTGATCACCTGCAACGCCGGAAAATCTTCCTTTAGCAGTACCAGGTTCTGCGGACGCGCACCGCGCCAGGAGTAGATCGACTGATCGTCATCACCTACAACGGTAAAGCGTGCGCGGTTACCCACCAGCAGTTTAACCAGTTCATACTGGCTGGTGTTGGTGTCCTGATATTCATCCACCAGCAGGTAGCGGATACGGTTCTGCCAGCGCTCACGCACCTCCTCATTACGCTGTAGCAACAAGGTGGGCAGCAGGATCAGATCGTCAAAATCCAGTACGTTACAGGCTCTCATATGGTCGTGATACAGCCCGTAGCAGTGGGCAAACAGCTTGTCCTTCTCTGAGCGCGCCAGCCCCATTGCCCGCTGCGGATCCACCAGATCGTTCTTCCAGTTGGAAATGGTCGAGATAAGCTGTGCCACCAGAGTCTTGTCGTTTTCCAGCCACTTCTCGGTCAGTTCTTTCAACAACGCGAGCTGGTCTTGATCGTCAAACAGCGAGAAGTTGGACTTCATCCCCAACGCGGCATATTCGCGTTTGATCACTTCCAGCCCCAGCGTATGGAATGTGGAGATCATCAGGCCACGCGACTCTTTGCGCCCCATGGTTTGCGCCACACGCTCTTTCATCTCACGCGCCGCCTTGTTGGTAAAGGTTACGGCGGCAATATGCCGGGCCTGATAGCCACATTGGTGGATCAGGTGAGCGATTTTATTGGTGATCACACGCGTTTTGCCGGAACCGGCACCGGCCAGTACCAGGCAAGGCCCGGTAACGAATTCGACGGCTTGTTGTTGGCTGGGGTTTAATCGCATGGCGCTTTATTGCTCAATATTGGAGTGCAGGGGAGAAGGATTGTAGCAGAAAGCGCCAAACAGATTTAACAGGTATAATGGCGGCCAATTCTACACGACTGATTGGATTATTAAGATGGCAAAGACCGCTAGCGCGCTGCACATCCTGGTGGATAACGAAACACTGGCAAACGAACTGTTGGCCAAACTCAAGCGCGGCGTCAGCTTTGACACGCTGGCGCGCAAATACTCGAGCTGCCCGTCCAAACGCAACGGCGGCTCCCTGGGTGAGTTCAACAAGGGGACGATGGTCGCGGCCTTCGATAAGGCAGTGTTCAGCATCCCGTTGCTCAAGCCCTATGGCCCGGTGAAAACCCAGTTCGGCTATCACATCATCAAGGTACTGTATCGCAACTAGGCCCCTAACCCACTCCCACAGGGAGAGGGGACCGATCGAGTTAGGCTGATAATGTCGTGTTCCTTCTGAGCACCAGCTGACTCACCTTGGTTTCATTGATTTCTCTGCGTAATACCTGCCTTTCTTTTTACTCCCAACTCTCCGAAGCTGCACGGGCTAACTAGGCTCTCCTGGCAGCTCCCTCTCCCCGTGGGAGAGGGTTGGGGTGAGGGGCAATGATTACTGTGTGCTGACTTCCGGTGCTGCGGTAGCCGCGTCCGCCGGTTTTGGCTCTTCGCTCACCACAGCCGGTGCCGGGGCCATGATCCCGCTATAGGTTTCCTGGAGCTGCTTCATATTCATCTCCGGCTCCCCCTTCGGCTGTAACAGCACCAAGGTGGCATCCTGCGACAGTTGCAGCTTCAGTTCCTGATTCAGCGATTCCAGCGTCAGCGACGACAAGAAGGCCTGACGCAGCTTCTGGTATTGCTCCGGAGCGATATCCACCACGCCACTTTGCTGTGAACGCAGACGCTGGCTCATCAGCACATCGGTGTCGGTGCGGGCATAGGTGGCAAACAATTTACTCAACTGATCGGTTTTCTGTGCCAGCAAGGCATTGAACTCATCCTGAGACAGACCGTTGTGACGCACATTAGCCAATTCACGGGCAATAAAGGCCAGGCCGTTGTTCAGATTATCATTCGGTGAATTCAGATGGATCGCACACTGGGCACGTTGATACTGCACCCGGCAGTCGAAGCCCAGCTTGATGTTTTTCTGCTCGCTCTTTTGCAGCACCTGCTGAATGTGCCAGAACAGGGCTTCACGGGCCATATCACTGCGCCAGTAACGGCTCAGGCTTTGCGAATCGCGAATCGGATGCCATGGCGTATCCCACATGATCGACAGCGTATCCTGCTTCACCTGATCGCTGATCAGACTAACCGGCTGCGGCGGCAGTGGAGTCAGGGTTGGCATGGTTGCCGGTGCTTCGCGCTTGCCTTGGAGAGGCGAGAACGCTTTGTTGATCTGTTCGGTCAGGCTACGGCTATCAACTTTACCCACCACGTACAACGTCATGACGTCCGGGGTATACCACTGCTGGTAAAATTTCTGCAGCTGTTCGATATTGACCGGCCGCTTGACCGGTTGGCCCGGATCGTGTGCCAGTAGCGTTGAGCCTTTCAGGCGATAACGCCACCAGCTGTCTTTGGGATCCGGCGGGAAGATACCGATAGGATCCATATTGGCGTTCATCACCGCTTCTACCGTTGGCTCATCGATAGCCAGCTTACCCGTGGTATCCGCCAGCCAGGCCAGCGCCTCTTTCAACAGATCGGGGCGATTATTGGGCAGGCTCAGGTTGTAGATGGTGAAATCATAAGAACTGATGGCTGGCGGCAATGGCCGTTCACTGTCCACGCTCTGTTGCCACAGAGACTGTAGCTGCGGCTGGGTAAAACTCTCGCTGCGCGTAATCGCAATACGCGGCAGCAAATGAGCAAAACCGATCTCCTGGGCAGATTCCACCAGCGATCCGGTATTGACTATCAACCTTAACTCAACGCGATCGCTCGGGCGCTGTGGTGTATCAAGGATCTGCCAAGAAAAACCGTTATTCAGCTGCCCCTGCTGCCAGGCAGGATCAGGTTGTAGCGCTTCAGCGTGCACGCTGCCGTTGGCCGCAACCAACAGCAGCCCACCCACTAAAAGACGAATTCTGGTGCCCTGCATGTGAACCCCTACTTAATGACTAGCCAATTTTTTATGCAAATACGGATATTCCGTTCATTGGAATATAAGGCATCGTCTCGCCACGATGTTGACGAGTACGGCCTGAACTGTGCGTGGCACAGCAACGATCACACCCTGAGTTTCACCGTAGGGCGGAAAGCGCAAAGTGTACCATTCTGTTAGACCGCGTGCCTTGGCGGATGTCACTCATCACAGTGAAAAATAATAGCTGTAGGGTGTTATGAAGAAAAAATAAACAAGAAGCAAGAGGAAATGACATCGGCTGCCATGGCAGCCGATGTTGAAGATAGGATAAAACTTAGGCAGAAGGCAGTTTTTTGTCAGTAGCAACCTTATCTGTTCTGTTATTCAGCACGTCTTGCAGCTGCTTCTCATCCAGTTGGTTACACCATTTGGCCACCACTACCGTCGCCACACCGTTACCGACCAGATTGGTCAAGGCGCGGGCTTCGGACATAAAGCGGTCGATACCGAGGATCAGCGCCAGACCGGCCAGCGGTAAATGCCCCACTGCCGAAATGGTCGCTGCCAGTACGATAAAGCCACTGCCGGTCACCCCTGCGGCCCCTTTCGAGGAGAGCAGCAACACCACCAACAAGGTCACCTGATGCATGATGTCCATATGGGTGTTGGTGGCCTGGGCGATAAATACCGCCGCCATCGTCAGATAGATCGAAGTACCGTCAAGGTTGAACGAGTAGCCCGTCGGGATCACCAGGCCGACCACCGATTTCTTGCATCCAAGGTTTTCCATTTTATCGAGCATGCGTGGCAGCACCGATTCTGAAGACGAGGTACCCAGTACGATCAGCAGTTCTTCTTTGATATAGCGAATAAATTTGAAGATATTGAAACCGTTGTAACGGGCAATCGAGCCCAGCACCACCACCACAAACAGCACGCAGGTGACATAGAAGCAGACAATCAGCTGGCCCAGTTGCAACAGGGTGCCCACACCGTATTTACCGATAGTGAACGCCATGGCACCAAAGGCCCCCAGTGGCGCCAGGCGCATGATCATATTGATGATGCCGAAAATGACGCGGGAGAAGCTGTCGATGACGTTAAAGATCACCTGGCCTTTCTCACCCAGGCGATGCAGAGCAAAACCGAACAGCACCGCAAACAGTAACACCTGCAAGATGTTGCCGCTGGCAAAAGCACCCACCACGCTACCCGGGATAATATCCAACAGGAAAGGCACGATGCCCTGCTGCGAAGCCTGCTCGGCATAGACCGCCACCGCTTTGGCATCCAACGTTCCCGCATCAACGTTCATCCCGGCACCGGGTTGCACCACGTTAACGATCACCAGGCCGATCAGCAACGCAATGGTACTGACGATTTCAAAGTACAGCAGGGCAATCGCCCCGGTACGGCCCACGGCCTTCATGCTCTCCATGCCCGCGATACCGGTCACCACGGTACAGAAGATCACCGGAGCGATAATCATTTTGATTAATTTAACAAATCCATCGCCCAGTGGCTTCATCTGGGCACCGAGTTCAGGGTAGAAATGGCCAAGCAGGATCCCCAGCGTAATCGCTGTTAACACCTGAAAATAGAGGCTCTTAAATATCGTTGTTTTCATTAGCACATCCTTTGGGGGGGGACAACGCGGCAGGCGGGCAATCACTCGTCCGTCCTGTTTATCGCTTGCGCGGAAAATAACACCCCCATAACAACATGGAAATAACTTGTTGGTAGGATCCAGGCCTATTGGTGTGAATTTAAGAGCTGAAACGCGTCAGTCAGTGTACAAGTTCCAGCGTTACGGAAGCTTTTCTTTGCATTAACTCAGATTGGGTAGCGGTAGAAACTGGTTTTTGACAGGGAAATAAAGCGGCCTCTCCCGCCTGAAAAGTACCAGGAGGGAGGTGAAAAAAATCAGCGTCAGATCAACCAGGTCACGCTTTGGCAACGAAGGCAAACTGCGCTTCAAACTCCTTGCGGGGTAAGGGCTTGGCAAACAGGAAGCCCTGGCCAGTGCGAATTCCGTGTTGTAACAGCCAGTCTCGTTGCGCCGCGGTTTCCACTCCTTCAGCCATTACCGGCAGGTTAAGCACCTCGGAAATAGAGCTGACGATCCGCACCATCGCATCGTCCTCTGGCAGGCCATCAATAAAGCTTTTGTCGATTTTAATCAGATCAATTGGCAGGGATTTCAGACGATTGAGGTAATTCAGGCTAGCATAGCCCATGCCAAAGTCATCCAAGGCGATCGACACGCCTAAATCATGCAATTCCCGTAGCAATTCCAGCGCCCCATCAAGGTCGTGGATACGCACCGTCTCGGTGATTTCCAATAGCAGCTTATGCGGGTCGATTTGGTGCTCGCCCAGCAGCCGTTTCAACTGAGGCACAAAGTCTTTATGCTGCAGCTGGATCGGCGAAATATTTACCGCCAACGGCAACGTGATACCCTGTGATTGCCACGCGGCCAGAATACGGCATGACTCTTCCAGCACCCAGTTACCCAAGGGCACGATCACGTCCAACTCCTCCGCCATCGGGATCACATCCGCCGGAAGAATAATCTGGCCATCGGGCAGTTGCCAACGCAGTAGAGCTTCCGCGCCGGTCACCTGATTGGTTTGCATATCCCACTGCGGTTGCAGGAATAGCGCAAACTGACGTTGTTCAATGGCCAGCAGGATCTCGCTTTCCTGCGTCAGACGCTTTTGGGTTTTTTCGGTCAGGCAAGGTTCGAAGAACAGGATCTGATTTTTACCCTCACGATGCGCCGACATCATGGCCGAGGTGGCACTACGCAGCAGTTGCTCCGCACTTTCCCCCGAATTGGGATAATGGGCAATGCCGATACTGGCGCTTGGCCGCAGCGGCATCTTCTGTTGCAGGTTCAGCGGTGCATTGATGGCCGCCATCACTCTTCTGGCCAACTGCATGGCATGAATGGGTTGCTCGATATTTTTCGCCAGGATGGCAAACTCGGCATTGCTCAGTTGTGCCAACACGCAGTCCACACCGATAACCTGACGCAGTTTTTTCGCCAACGTCAGCAACAGCGCTTCACGCATGGATGGGTTCAGCGCGCCGGAGGCCTCATGCAGGGTTTCGATCCCCACGACCAACAGATTAAAGCGCGCTGGCCGCATAGTGGCAGCAATATGCTGTTCAAGCAGCGCGGCAAACAGCACCGGATTGGGTAATTCGGTCATCGAGTTATGGGTACTCAGGCGGCTCATGGCAGTATGCGCCTTGGCCAGCGTTTGCTGGTTGCGATTGTAATTGCGCACCAGCAAGCCTAATTCATCGTCCTGATGTTGGGCTGGCAACATCAGTTGGTGGTAAGGGAGATCTTCCTGAGGGACATTTCCCAGTTCGCGCGCCATGGCTCGCAATGGATAAACCAGCAGCCGGTTCATGCACCAGCTAACGGCGATCGACAGGATCAGCGCCAATAGCAGATAGGTCGACAACATGGTCGATAGCGTGCTGAGGATAAACTGATACATGCGGTACGAATCGGCCTGCAGCACCAGATAGGCCAGCGGCTGAGGATTGGCAGGCACCCGCTCAAGCGAATAGAGCGGCACCGAAATCTGTACCGGCAGCTCAAAGATACGCGCCACTAGCGCAGGGACCGGGCGTTCCGGCGGGAAATTGGCATGCAGCGCCTGAAACTCGTTAGGCAGGACGATATCCGCTCGGGTGAGGATCCCCACCGGCTGCAGAGAGTTGAGCACGCGTTTGGTTTCCGGCACATCCATCCGCAGCACGGCTTCTGCCAGCGGCTGACGCACGGCCTGGGCCACATTCTCCAACTGCTGGGCATAGTCATCTCTGCGCTGCTGCACAAAGTGGAATAGCTGGATCACGATGAAGATACAGATCGTTACCAGTGCCACACCAGACACCGCCGCCATCTGCTTAATCGTTAATGAACGCCTGACCCGCAAAAACCTGCACTCCTAGATTAATCAATGACGCCCCTCAACCTAACCCTCTCCCACAGGGCGAAGGGAGTGAATGTGCTAAAACCTAACTCTTGTGCCTGACCGCAGCTCCGTATCAGTTCCTGCAAGGAGGGGCTGGGTAAGGGGAAATATTGCTTGCTGGGTAAGCGGCTTGAGTATACTCGATTGCCCCACGTATTTACCTTACCAACCGCTTGGTGGCAGCAGGAAAAGCGCGGGTTTCGGTATTATCCTAGCCGGAATAGCCACAGGGTAGCAAAACTACCCTGTGGGCGACACCACGAATCGACCATTTTCACGTTACTTGAAGTCGGCGTACGGCGTCAGCGGCTGCGGTGGCAGATCGAGATCGCCCTGCCAACCGGCGAGCGAGTAACGCAGATAAATCAACGCATGGCTCGGGGTATAGTCTTTAGCCTGTTGAATATCGATGCCGGCCCCCAGCGTCCAATGGGAACTGAGGCGGCGTTCGATCAGGGCTCGCAGCGTATAACCTACGCCGGAGGAAGAGCCACCGCTTTCCACCGCGTCCTTGTCTGGCAGGGTGTCTGGGATCAGTCCTTGCAAGGGATAGCGTTTTTCATCGTTGGTTTTCGAGTGCGAAATGGACACCGAGCCCCCCACTTCCCACGACCAGTTTTCCGTGCGCTGGCGATAGTTCACCGGCACCGCCAACGAAACATATTGCTGCGGGCTGTAATAACCTCCCTGCCCAAGAGAGTAACCGCTCAAGTCCTTCTGATAGTGCCAGAGCATGGTGCTCAGCCCAACGGTGGCGCGGCGGTTATCTTCATTTATCACCTTATAGTAATAACCAGCCATCAAGCGCTGGCGCTGGTTATCCTCGACATTCTGGCCAGTAAGTTGATGAGCACTGAGATCGGCCCACACACCGTTGGCTTCACCGCGATCGTAGCTGGCGCTCAGATTGATACCGGTAGCACGCACACCTCCCCAGGTAGTGCCGGTGTTCGGATCGCGAGTCCCGCCGAAGGCCAACAGCGAGCTGGTAATCGGCCGCCGCGAGACGCCCATCGTCCAACCGATATGGTTCCAGTCACCGCTATAGGCCACGCCGCCGACCCAGTCCACCACTTCAAATCCCATCGGGGTGGTACCGATATCGGTTTGCCAATGGTCGTTGGCCCAACCGGCCGCCACACTGGTGCCGGTGGTTTTTTGCCGTTCGTCACCGCGGCAACCCTGTGTGTTACAGGTGCCGAAGGTTTCGAAGTACTTGCCATTATTATCGGTCGAGAAACTGCCCGCGTTCAGTTGGACGGTGTCGGTGCGCAGGAACGCCCGGCCGTCATACAGCGGCATATCCACCTGCAACATGGTGTCATGCGCCTGATAATCCGAGATGCCACCGGTGCCGCTCGAACGCCAGTAGTCGTGATCGAGCGTGACCCTGACGTCCTGTTGCCGATAGAGATCGGCGGCATCGGAGCGAATGCCGCGTTTTAGCCAGTCATCCGTCGCGTTATTGCGGGTCAGACGGGTATAACCGTCATTATCATCAGGGACCGTTGGCGCAATGCCGCTGGCCACCATCGCCTGGCGATAATCCTGCTGCGCCGGTTGCGGTTGCAACTGCTTTTGTTCCAGCCTGGCAGCATCACGATACACCAAGGCTTTGGCCTGCCCCGGCGGCTCTTGCTGGGCAGCCACTTTTAACTGTTTGAAAATATCGGTCGCTTTCTGCGGTTCGCCCACTGCCGTCCAGGCATTAGCAACACGGCGCTGGCCATTGATCGACTCGTCAGGTTGCGCTGGTGCCGTTTGCAGCCGTTGGCGGGCCTCGCTCAGTTGGCCTTGCGCCACATAGGCTTCAATTTCCCCCAAACGCGCATCCGGATTATTCGGCTCACGCGCATGCACCCGCTGATAATCCGTCAACGCCTCGTCATACTCTCCCCGCTCCAACGCCCAGTCGGCCAAGGTCAGGTCGATGCGCGTTGCCGGGGGCTGCTGGCGCAGATAGGCGATTGCTGCGGGTTCATCTCCAGCAGTTCGGAGCCGTTCGGCATTATCGAGCGTGGCCTGCATCTGCAAACGCTGGGCCATCTCACGCATCCCGTCGTTCCACTGAGCTTTGGGCAATGTATTCAACTGGGCCAACGCCTGGTTATCACGATCGCTACCAGCCAGATACAGCGCATAGGCGTAAACCTGCTGCGGATCGCCGGACTTCTTCGCGGCCAGTTGACGCATCAGCACGTCGGCCTGCTGCGGTTGCCCGGCCTGACGCAACGTTTGCACATAATGATAGGTCAGCCAGACGTCATCAGGATCCTTCTGGTGCGCCTGCCGGTACTTTTCCGCCGCCTCTGGCCACTGCTGGCGCTGAGCCAGTTCGTCGGCCTGCTGTTTGAGCATATCCAGTTGCAGCCCGTCGAGAGTGCTGCGCAGCTTGTTCTGCTGCCCGCGAGGCAGACCATTAAGGTAGGCCAGCGCTTTTTGTGGCGACTGCCGCTGGTAGATATTCACCAAGCCCCGCACCGCGCTACCGCTGGCCGGATCCAGGCGCAGAGCTTGCTGATAATAGCGCTCGGCAGCAACATCATCTTTGCGGGCCACGGCAACGTCGCCCAGGCCGATCAACGCATCGCTGTCGGTATTGTCTAACTGCCGGGCCAATTGGTATTGTTGCTGGGCTAACGGCAGGTTATTGGCTTTTAACGCCTTATCGCCCGCATCGATCGCCAGCCAGTAGCGGGTGGTTTGGATCAGGCTCTGCCATTTGCTGCTGTCGTAGTTATCCTTGTCCGCCTTCTGCGCCTGTTGGAACAAGCTCAAGGCCTGCTGCCGGTTGCCGGCTCGGGCATAGGCCAGGCCAAGCGCACCAAGCACTGCGGCATCATTAGGCGCACTCGATAGCGCTTTTTTCAGTTCTGGGATTGCCGCACGACCGCCGCCGTTATTCACCTGCGCCAGCCCGGTCATGCGCGCGCGATAGGCCGGATCGGCCAACAGCGTCTGCTGGCGGGCCAGTTCCTGCTGTGCGCCAAGCGCCTGCTCACCGCTTTCAAACACGCCGAGGAACCGGTTCAACGCTGCCACGCTCTGCGGGCTGACCGGCAACGCTTTGACCTGTTCCAACCACAAATCTGCCGCAGAACCGCGGCCTGCGGGATCGGTCGCCACTTGCTGTAACAGCTCATAGGCTTGAGCGTCGCGATCCTGGCTGAACAGCATCCGCGCCAGCGCCATGCGCAGCGTGATGTTGCCGGGATATTGCCGATCCAGCGCCTGTAGTTGCTGTGTCGCTGCTGATTCCTGGCCGGGTAGTCTGGCCACCAGACGCCAATATTCCACCGCCAGATCGAGCGTTGGCAGATTGCCATGGAACAGTTCATCGTACTGAGCTTTTGCCTCTGGCAAGCGCCCTGCGGCCGCCATCAGGCGTGCCTGTTGCAGCTTCTGGCGGGTTTCCGGCTGGGTCAGTAGCATGTTCATTTCTGCCTGGCGGAACACCGGCGATTGCGGTGCCACCCCCTTCAGCTTATCCAGCTGTTGCTGCGCCAAGACCTGATTACCCTGCCGCAGAGCCAGGCGCATACGCGCCGCTATCACGTCAGGGTTATTAGGGTCCATCAGCTCAAGGCGATACAGTGATTGACGCACCAGCTCATCTTTGTTGCTGGCTTCGCCGATACGCACCTGCTCCAGCAGCCATTGCTCCGGGGCAACGCTCTCGGCACTCTGCACCTGTGGCAACAGAGCCAGGCTTAAAGGAAACAGGCTTAGCCAGCCTAGTGTGAAGTTGCGCATTGGCTACCCCAGGCGGGTTGAAGTTCACCCTGACGATTGAAACGATAGCGTTGTTGATCCCATCCCTGGCCGAACAGCAGCAAAGAGGCGCTGAAATAAGCATCATTACCCAGAGGGTTATCCTGAATACGTTGGCGTTGCACCGCCAGGGCATCGGGTTGTGCAGCCAGCAGCGGCAACAGCGCGGCGGAGAAGCCTACCGGGCCCGTACCGTTGGTTTTCCCGCTGGCGGTATCGGCCTTCTCCGGCACCGCGCCAAGCTGAGCGGTGAGGCGCACCATCGGTTGGAACTGCTTCACCAGCGCCGCTTTATGGGGATCGTCGTCCGCCAACATCCCAGCCCAGAGATAGACGCGAATGGCGTCATAGCTGCCGATATTGGGTTTGACGGGATCGGGCTGCCAACCTTTGTCCGATTGCCACTCGGCCCAGTCTGGGGAAAATCCTTGCGGAGCCGTTTCCAGCAGCAACCGCTGGCTGGATTTCTGCATAGCTCGCCACGGCCCGTTCAATTGTGCAAAGCGGGCCAGCAACTGCGGTGGTAAATAGCTGGGGTTCAAGCGCCAGCGATCCTCGGCCACAAAACCCATCTTGCCCGGCAACAGCATCAGACCCAAACCGGGGATATTCGCCACCTCTTCACGGCCAATCCGTTGCAACAACAGCGTGCCCAATGTTTGATAGCGGCGGCTTTGCCACAGCCGCCCCGCCTCTAGCAGGTTGTAAGCGATCCACAGATCCGCATCGGCAGCCGAGTTGCTGTCCAGCACCTTCCAGGCTTTGTTATCGTCCTGCCCCCACAGCCAGGCCGGCAGATGTGCGCTCAGGTCGCCAGAGGCGAGATTGTTCTCCGTCCACGCCAACAGCTTATCGAAGGCAGGCCGATCGTTGGCCACCAGCGCGAAAAACATCCCATAACTCTGCCCTTCGGACGTGGTGATGCGCTTCGGGCTGCTGGGATCGATCACCCGCCCTTCCTCGCTGAGATAAAACCGTTGGTACTGCTGCCAGGCAGGCCAATCACAGCTTGCCGCCGTGCTGAACGCACACAGCAGCATCAGGCCAGGCAGCAGGCGGCGCAAGCAGATCCCCATCATGGCAATTAATCCCGATCTTCCGGTGACAGACGACGACGGCTAAAGGCCTTCAGACCACGCCGCAGCAACAGGGCCACCATCACCACCACTAGCGCGGCTATCGCACCCAGCAGCAGCGGATGCGTCGACAGCGCATACCAGATACGTTCCCACCACGGCAGGTGGCCGACGTAGTAAACATCCCCCACACGCAGGCTATCGACGCCAGACTCACGGATCACGGCCACCGAACCAAACATCGCCGCACGCTTGCCGCTGTCTAGCTGCGCATTATTCAACAGTTCATAACCCCGCGGGCTGTCCGCCAGCAGGGCCACAATGCTGCGTTGATCGTGGAACGGAGACTGCACACCGACCACCGCCGCCATCGCCCCTTCCGAGCTGATGGTGGTTTTACTGTCTGGTGTAGCGTCATCCTGCTGCACATCCATACTCGCCAGCGGCAGTTGACGCATCGGCATTTTCACCCAGCTCAGCGTCGCTTCTACCAGCAGGTTGATGTTCTTGTCATCGCGCAGCTCCGGTGGAATGGTGCCAATCAGCAGGATATCGGCGTCTTTTTCCTTGGCCTGTGACCAGTCATCGGACAGCGAGAAAGCCAGCGCCGGATAGCCAGTTTGCGCGCCTATGTTACCCATGGCGTTGAGCAAGGCGCTCACCTGAGCGGGCTGAGATTGTTTGTTCACCAGCACCAGCGTTTGCGATAGATCTGCCAGACGGCTGAAAGGGAAACCGGCGTTGGCGAAGGCGCGCAGATCGGGCATGGTGATAAAGTGGCGATAGCCGGAGAAATCGATGGTGGAATTGCCGTCGATCACCGCATGGTTCGGCACCAAAGAATAGGTTTCGCAACGCCCTTCGGCACCGCTGGCCAGCAGCGTGGTGTAATCGAAGTCAAAGCGCAGCTGGTTGGTGGCCCCCAATTTCAGCGCCGGGATGTTGACCGCCTTGTCGGAATCAAGCAGTCCCTGAGCCAGCGGCAGGCGCAACAACTGTGCCCCCTTCTCATGCTCCGGCACCAAGGCATAGGACTGCACAAACTGATTGTTCAGGCTGATGCTCAGGCGGGAACCATCCTCAATACGCGGCGAGGTGTAGCGGTATTTCAGCTGCATATCGATGCCGGTGCTGTGGATCAGGAACAGATCCGGAGGCAGATTCATCGACAGTGAGATCGGCCCGGGTTCGACGCCGTTAGTCTGCAACTGCTCGGCATATTGCTGCAGTTCGCTGAACTTCATCGCCCGGTCGGTGCGCACCCAGTTTGGCGCATCGTATGGCTGGCGAACGGCCAACTGCTCAACCTTATCCACGCTCAGATTCTGGCCACGGAACAGGATATTACCCTGCGCGATGCCCTTCACCGCCGTGATCAGGTCGTTATCATCACGGCCCTGTACCAACAACAGCTTCACATAAGGGTTATCCGGGTGGCTGATCATCTCCACCGTCGGCCCGTTGACCTCCGGGTAATCCTTCAGGAAATCCGGGCGCTGCTTATTGGTGGCAAACACGATGGCATGCTGGCTCGGTAAACGGTTAAACAGCGTCGGGAAGGACTGGCCACGCCATTGCGCCTGGGTACCGAACCAAGAGGCCAGGATCCCCGCCGCCCGTTGTTGTTCAAGATCCGGCTGCCCGGCAAACACCATCGGCAGCGTTAATGGCCGATCGTCGCGGCTGTCAAAGAAGGGTTCCGGGAAGTGGGAAAGCTCATTTTTAACCGGCAGCGTCTGGTAACGCAGGCTCAGCGAACTGGATTTGCTGACGTCCAGCCACAGCGTGCTGTTGGCCGGGTTCTCACAGATGTTCTGGTAATGGCCGACAAACACCAGGCGAATGCGGTTAAAATCGGTGATGTAGCGCGGGTCGATCGGCAACTGGACACGATTAGGCTTACCCAACTGCTCTTTGGTGATGGTGGTGACGCCCATCAACTCATCGTTGAGGTAGATCTTGACGTGCGACTCCACCGGGATCAGCGACGGTGAAGGGGTAAACTCCAGATCCAGCAGCGCCTGCGAAACCACTTCGTCACTGCGCACACCAAACTCGATCTGGCCTTCTGGGCGGGTGCCACGCAGGATAAAAGTGCCAGGCGGTGGAGCCACCTCGGTAAACGGCAGTTTTACATCACGCACCGGCGCATCGGATGCTTGCGGCACCGCCACTCCCATCGGTACGGTGACCGGAGCTTCGGCCACGATGCTCGCAGGCGGAGTCACGCCAGCCGCTGGAGTGGGGGCCGTTTCCGCCTGAGATAGGCTACTGATGCCTAAGGCCAGCGCGGTAAACCAGTTTATTTTTCTCGTCATCGTATCATCATCTTGTGGGCCGGCTCGCAGGGCATGCGAACGGGCGGTTGCGACACACAGCCTATGCCACCATCTCTGGGGCCGTTGGAGCGCGGCCTCTTCCTACGCCATGCGGAACAAATGACAGGATCCAGGTGGCCAGCGAGGTCAGGCCGACCAGGATCTTGCGCATCGTCGGCGGCGCATAGTCCGCCATGCGCCGATAGCCGTGAAAACCTAGCATCAGTACGTCCCGCAGGCTGTCCACCGGCCGGTCTTCCGGGAATCCGTCTTGCCACAGTGCCCAGGTATCCGCCCGAGCAAAGGTGCATTGAATAAAATCGATATGTTGGCGGGTCGAGAGTTCGACCAAGCGGATCCCCACCGAGCGGCCATGGGATCGCGTCACCACACAAGGGAAGCTGAACTCCTGCTGGCCACGTTTAAGCAGCAGCGCTATCTGATCATGCTCTTGCAACTGATCCGGTACGCGCATTTCGATACCCACGCCACCATCGGAGTAATCACGCAGCGTACAGGGGAACAGATGTCCGTCAGCCCGGGCTACTGCTGCAGGCATGGCGATCTCCACGCGATGCGACTGCCGTACCTGCCTGGCCTCCACCGCCACGGCCACCGCTCCACCGAGGATGGTCATGTTGTAGATCACCCAAATCAGGCTGATCACCACCGTCATCATCTCGTCCGTCGGGCCGTAGAAAAAGCGCCACACGCCAAAACCGAGGCCGGCCAGATTGAGTATCACCAACAGCAGGTAAGGCCGGGTGATCACCCAATCGACATGCTCTTGCGTTACCAGCCCTCCTTTGGCGGTGACGTTGAACTTGCCTTTGTGCGGGTTGAACAAGGCCACGGTGGTAGGCCGGGCGATATACCAGGCCAGCACGGTTTCGTAGATTTCACTCCAGAAGGAGTGACGGTATTTGCCCTGAATACGTGAGTTAGTCAGGCTGGCGTGGATCATGTGGGGTAGCACATACAGCGCAATCGCCAAGGCTGGCGCGAAGATGATGTAAGCATGCATCAACAAAAACGCCAGCGGTGCGGTCAGGAAGATCAGGCGCGGAATACCAGACAGGAAGTGCAGCATGGCGTTGGCATAGCACAAGCGCTGGGCAAACTTCAACCCTTTGCCCAGTAACGGGTTATCCAACCTGAAGATCTGCACCATGCCGCGCGCCCAACGAATACGCTGACCGATATGGGCAGACAGGCTTTCCGTTGCCAGCCCGGCGGCCTGCGGAATACGGATATAGGCCGAGGTGTGGCCAAGGCGGTGTAGACGCAGCGAGGTATGGGCATCTTCGGTCACCGTTTCCACCGCGATACCGCCGATCTCATCTAATGCCGTCCGGCGCAAGATGGCGCAGGAGCCGCAGAAAAAGGTGGCATCCCACATATCATTGCCGTCCTGCACTAGCCCATAGAACAGGGTGCCTTCGTTCGGCGTCTGACGAAAACGCCCCAGGTTGCGCTCAAACGGATCGGGCGAGAAGAAGTGGTGCGGTGTTTGCAGCATCGCCAGCTTCTTGTCTTTAAAGAACCAGCCCATGGTTAACTGCAGGAAAGAACGCGTGGGAACGTGATCGCAGTCGAAGATGGCAACAAAATCACCGCTAGCATGCTTGAGCGCATTGTTGATATTGCCCGCTTTGGCGTGTTCATGGGTCGGCCGGGCGATGTACTTCACCCCAACCTCTGCGGCAAAGGCTTTAAACTCTGGCCGGTTACCGTCGTCGAGAATATAGATATTGATTTTATTTTTCGGCCAGTCGATGCCCAACGCCGCATAGATGGTGGGCTTCACCACGCCCAAATCTTCATTATAGGTGGGCACCATCAGATCGACGGTCGGCCATGTACTGCTGTCGGCAGGCATCGGCACCGGCTGGCGGTTCAACGGCCACACGGTTTGGAAGTAGCCCAGCACCAGCACCACCCAGGCATAGGTTTCCGCCGCCAGCAACAGCAGGCCGCAGGTCAGGCTGAGCGGATCGTCCCAGTTCAGCGTTGAGGTATAGCGCCACCATAAATAACGGCAGGAAACGGTTAGCGACAGCACAATCAGCATCAGGCTGGGTAACCGGCCAGGAATACGCCGCACCACCATGGCAATACACCACAGCAGCAGCACAAAAATAAACTGGGCGGGCAGCTCAAAGGGCTGAGAAATACACAGCAGAGCCAGCAGCCCGGCCAATAGGCCAGCAATAATAAACAGCACCCGCCGTACCCGGTGATTCATCCGGTTGAGGCGCTGTACCGTCTGTTCCTCCATACCGGCACCTTGTAAACGCTGCGGTAAACTCTGCAACCAGTTGGCATAGCGCAGTTGCAAACGGTGCCAGCCGGCAAAGTAGTAGCGCCCCATCGGGGCCGGGCCGCTGTGGGTCACCAGCAGCCAAAGACCCTGCAACAGATAACGCAGCGTGTCTGCCGGGCGTGGGCGATGGAGGGAAATATGGGGGAACCAATAGCTTTGACCTGCCTGCACCTTTTGCCAACTAGGGGACTCAAACCGCAGCAACAGCCAGCCGATAGCCACCATCATGGTCGTGAGGCCAGCGGTAAATGCCGGAGTTCCCGCACGACGATAAGCGCGGTAGCGTTGTTGTACCGCCCGGTGAACGGGAGGCACCAGCAGCAGGCTCAATACCCTGCTCATCCCTCGTCATCCTGCAGGTTGAGCAGACACCAGTTGGCCAGCGTCAACACTTCGTCGGCCGCCAGACTTTCCGGCCGATACTCTCCCAACGGCTGCTTGACCGCCATCGCTTCCGCCAGCGCTTCATCACGATGGATCACCAGCGGCAACAGGCCTGCCAGCGTTTGTAGCCACAGCTGATGCAGATCTTGTTGCAACGGGCTGGCCGAGGAGTAGTGATTAATCAGCAGGTGGCAGCCCGCAGGCAACGGTTGCTGATGCAGGCGCGTATGGCAATTGGCATCAGGGTTAAGCAGCAGGAAAATCTGGTCGCCCAGCGCCAACTGTTGTTCAATCTGGGGACCATCACCCGCCGGGATATCCAGCAGGATCCAGCGATACTGTTCTGAAGCACGCAACTGAGCCAGAAAATCATGCCAACGTTGTGGGGTATCACTCTGTTGCTGCCGTATTTTTACCCGTTCGGCCGCGCTTAACCGGCCAAACGGCAGAAAATCGAGTTTTTTGCCGTAACGCATTGCCCCTTGCGGCCAACCGGTGCCATCCAGCTCTGCACGAGCCCAGCCCCGGTTCAGTTCGAAAGGCATATTAAAGTGTAATCGCAGCAGGTTGTCCGGTGACAGGTCAATTGCCAGTACCGACTCGCCCAGTTGCTGCAGCGCCCAGGCTAACGCCGCAGTGATTGACGTGGTGCCAATACCGCCCCGAATCCCTTGCAGTGCAATGACCGGCATGACTCAAGCACTCCCCGTCTTGTTGGCCAGCTCCGCCAACAGCGGCCAGCGGACCATCATCTGTGCTAGCCGTTCCTGGCGTGAAATATCAATGTAGTTTAACTTGGGCAACGAAAAAGCGCGGCTCAAGGCCTGCAGATCGTCCTGAAGTTCTACTGGTGTTTTCTCCCGAAGCCCTCTTAACGCATCATTATTCATCTTGCCGCCTCATAAAGTAGGCTAATGTTAAATGACTATAGCAACGTTCGGATAAAATTGGGCCAATAAGATGAATCTTAACGGGTATTATCCCTCTAATGGCTAGATTTGCTATGCTAACTCTGACATTACGCTTTTAAAGTGACCAGATCGGGTTTGGTCTACGCCACTTTCAACAAAAGTAGAATAAATCTATGGCGAACTCATTTTCATTAGGTATCCGGCTGATTTGGCAAGAATTGTCGACTATGCAATCCCCAGGTTTTTACTGGGTGAATATCGATCGCCAGAACGATGCCAACCTGTTTTGCCGGCAGATCATCGCCGCACAGGAAGAAAATAGCCAGTTGGCACTGATTTGTAGCGGCAATCAGATAGACACGTTATTGGCAACGCCTCTTTCCCCTGCGATTAAAAAGTTTCCTTTATATAGCCTGCCAGAAAAAAAGGCGGCGCTGCTGCATTTAGCCGACGATCTGATGCGTGAGCTAAAACCCAGCAACCGCTTACTGATCCTGTTGGCCCACGCCAGCCTGTGGCAGACCTTCACCAGCGATGAATTGCGCAACTGGGCCGCTCAACTAGGCCAATGGTTACACCAGCGGCAGTGCACGCTGGTGATACTCAGCCACGGCAGTGGCGTGAGTAAACTAAAAGGCCAGCTAGCCGCCGAGCACCGTATTCTCAACGGCCTGGCCAGCCTGCAGGGGCTGCAAGGCAGTGCCCAGTATCTGGTGCACTGGTGGAGCACGGCAAACGGCATCAATGCCAATCAGTTGTTCACCCTGACGGAAGGCCCCGAAGGCTGGCAAGGGGCGGACGACAGCAACCAACCCTCCCCTACCCCGGAACGCAACGACGAGAGCCTGTGCCTGGCGGAACAACGCATTCTCGAGGGCGCCCCACCGCTGTCAGCCAGTTGGCAACTGTTTGAGAACAATACCAAGTTGATGCAGCGTGGCATGTTGACCATCGCCGCCACGCTGATCTTCGCCCTGTATCAAAGTGACGAAATTGACGAGTTGGCTCATCAGATCCATAGCCTGCGCCGCAGCCGAGGCGACGGGCTGAAGATTGTGGTACGCGAGATGAGCGCCAGCCTGCGCTACAGCGACGAACGCCTGCTACTGGCCTGCGGTGCCAATCTGATCGTGCCCCACGTGGCACCGCTTTCCAATTTTTTGACCATGCTGGAAGGTATCCAGGGCCAGCGACTGTCGCGCCATGTCCCAGAGGATATCGATAACCTGCTCGCCGGGCTGCGGCCACTGCAACTGAAAGGCTACCTGCCGCTGGAGGATTTCAACCGGGCGGTGACTTCGCTGATGGAAAATACGCTGTTGCCGGAAGATGGCAAAGGGGTGATGGTCGCCCTGCGCCCATCACCGGGGTTGAGCGCCCGCCAGTCGATGACGCTGTGCCATCAGCGGCGTTTTGGCGATATCATGACCGTGGCGCAGAATCGGCTGTTCCTGTTTCTTTCCACCTGCCGGATTAACGATCTGGATACCGCACTAAAGTTCATCTTCCGCCTGCCGGTCAGCGAGGCATTCAGTAACCGGGTGGTATGGCATCAGGATGTGGATATTATCGATAAGATCAGGCTATTGCGGCAGCAAATCGAGTTTTCGCTCCCCACCAGCAAGCTGCAATCGGCCGCTATCACAACCCACGCCGTAGAAACGGAGCACCAGACCGAACGCCGGGAACCCATTCCCTTCACTCTGATGAGCCTCGGGCAGGAAGAACAGCCATGAACGCACTCGACGATATCGTGCAACTGGTGATCCTGTGCGCCATAGTGTTTATCCCTACGGGATACCTGCTGCATCGCCGTTTCCCCAACTGGCAGCGATCTTGGCAGAATTTGTTGTTATCACCGCGCTATTTAAAGTCAGCAGGGCTATGGGTGCGCACAGGTTCCACCTCTCAAATCAAGCGTAAAAAATAACCATGAGTGACGATAAAATAACGCAGCCTGACAATTCCTTATGGCGATACTGGCGCGGTCTTGGCGGCTGGAACTTCTATTTCCTGGCCAAGTTCGGCTTGCTGTGGTTCGGCTATCTGAACTTCCATGCGCTGCCCAACCTGGTGTTTATGGCCTTTTTACTGATGCCGATCCCGTCGCCTCGCTGGCACCGTTGGCGTCACCTGATCGCCATTCCTATCGGTATCGGTTTGTTCTACCACGATACCTGGCTGCCGGGGATTAACAGCATCCTTAGCCAGGGCTCGCAGCTCACCGGTTTCAGTGCCGATTACCTGCTGGAGTTGATTAACCGCTTTATCAACTGGCAGATGATTGGCGCCGCCTTCGTGCTGCTGATTGCCTACCTGTTCCTGGCACAATGGATACGCATCACGTTGTTTACCGTGGCGGCATTGGTGTGGTTGAACGTGGTCAATATTGCTGGCCCAGCAGTCTCCTTACTGCCTGCCACCAACACCGCAGCGGTGACGGATACCCCGTCTACACCGGCCACGGCGACGACACCAGGTGGCAGCCTGCCTGCGGCCAATGGCCCACCGACCAATGCCAACCTCACGGCCTACCTGGAGCAGTTCTACCAGCAGGAAAAAGCTCGGGCGACCACCTTCCCAGCCACCTTACCCGCCGATGCCCAGCCGTTTGACGTGCTGATCATCAACATCTGCTCGTTGGCCTGGGCCGATCTGGACGCCGTCAATCTGCGTAACCATCCGCTGTGGGCCAAGATGGACATTATGTTCACCAACTTTAACTCGGCCACAGCGTACAGCGGTCCAGCGGCTATCCGCCTGTTACGCGCCAGCTGCGGCCAGCCTTCGCATCATGATCTGTATCAACCCGCCAATCAGCAGTGCTATCTATTTGATAACCTGGCCAAGCTGGGCTTTAAACAGCAGTTGATGCTCGATCACTCCGGCGTATTTGGTGACTTCCTGAAAGAGCTGCGTGAGCAAGGTGATATGCAGGCTCCGCTGATGTCGCAGGCTGGGATCGGCAATGAGCTGGCCTCATTCGACGGTGAACCGATCTATAACGATCTGCAACTGCTCAACCGCTGGCTCGATCAGCAGAAAAAGGGCGGCTATGCCCGCACCGCAACCTTCTTCAACCTGATCCCACTGCATGACGGCAACCGCTTTGTTGGTGGCAAACAGACCGCCGATTACCAGCCCCGGGCACAGCAACTCTTCGATCAGTTGAACACCTTCCTCGATGCGCTACAGAAATCCGGGCGTAAGGTGATGGTGGTGATCGTGCCGGAGCACGGTGCGGCACTGACGGGCGACAAAATGCAGATGTCTGGCCTGCGGGATATCCCAAGCCTGAACATTACCCATACGCCGGTGGGTATCAAACTGGTTGGTATGCAGGCACCGCATCAGGGCAGCCCGGTGGAGATTAAAACGCCAAGCAGCTATCTGGCGCTGTCCGAGTTGGTCTCGCGGTTGGTGGATGGCAAGGTATTCGCCGCGCCAAGCGTCGACTGGCAAGTGCTGACCCAGAACCTGCCTCAGACTGCGGTGATCTCTGAGAACGACAATGCCATCGTGATGCAGTATCAGGGCAAGGCGTATATTCGCCTTAATGGCGGCGATTGGGTGCCTTATCCTCAGTAAGCGGCGGGGCATTTGGCGGCTAGAGGCTGAAACCGTACACATAAAAAACGCCGGTATCGCTACCGGCGTCGCACTATCTCGATGTGATTAATCGCCTCAAGACCCAGCCGCTTCATCCTGGTCAACGGCAAAACAGGCCACCATCTGGTCACCATACTGCTTAAGCTGCGGTTGCAGCTGGGTGCAGGTGCCAAAGGCACGGCGGCAGCGGGCGTTGAATGCACAGCCCGGTGGTGGGTTCATCGGGCTTGGCAATTCACCGGTCAGCTTGATACGCTCCCGGCGCATATCCGGGTTCAGGCGCGGCGTAGCAGAAAGCAGTGCCTGAGTGTACGGATGGCGCGGGTTATTGAAGATGGCGTCTTTACTGCCCTTCTCCACGCAGCGGCCGAGGTACATCACCATCACTTCATCAGCAATGTGCTCCACCACCGACAGATCGTGGGAGATGAACACGTAAGACAGCCCCAGATCCTGTTGCAGATCCATCATCAGGTTCAGCACCTGCGCACGCACGGACACGTCCAGCGCAGAGACTGGCTCATCGGCAATCACCACGTCCGGGTTGAGCATCAGCCCACGCGCAATGGCGATACGTTGCCGCTGGCCACCGGAGAACATATGCGGGTAACGGTCGTAATGCTCGGTTTTCAGGCCGACCTTCGCCATCATCTCCAACGCTTTCTCACGCCGTTCGGCGCTGCTCAACGAGGTGTTGATCAACAGCGGCTCCTCGAGGATCTGCCCCACCTTCTTACGAGGGTTAAGCGATCCGTAAGGATTCTGGAACACGATCTGGATCTTCTGGCGGCGCAGCTTCTCTGCCGTCACGTCCGGCTTAAGCAGATCTTGCCCCTGATAGTACAGCTCACCGCCGGTAGGGATTTCGATCATGGTCAGCAGGCGGCCCAGCGTGGACTTACCACAGCCAGACTCCCCAACCACCGCCAAGGTCTTACCGCGTTCAAGAGTAAAGGAAACCCCGTCCAGCGCTTTTACCAGCCGTTCCGGGGCAAACAGCCCCTTCTTGACCGGGTAGTGTTTTTTCAGGTCAATGGCCTGCAATAAAGGGTGGTTCTGGCTCATACGGTCGGCCTCCCCGCATCATCCAGCGGTGTGTGACATTTAACCTGACGGCCGGGGATACTGCGCAGTTCCGGCTCTTCTTCGCGACAGTGTTGGGTAGCATACGGGCAACGCGGATTCAGCAAGCAGCCTAGTGGCCGATCGTACTTGCCCGGTACCACGCCAGGCAGCGAGGCCAAACGCGCCTTGTCGGTAGCAAACTCCGGCAATGCGCGCAGCAGCGCCTGGGTGTACGGGTGGCGCGGCGAACGGAAAATTTCTACCGCCTTGCCGGATTCCACTACCTGCCCGGCATACATCACGATGATGTGGTGTGCCGCTTCCGCCACCAGCGCCAGATCGTGGGTGATCAGTAGTAGTGCCATATTTTCGCGCTGTTGCAGCTCGAGCAGTAGCTCAATGATCTGGGCCTGGATGGTCACATCGAGCGCAGTCGTCGGTTCATCCGCAATCAACAGCTTGGGCCGGCAGGCGATCGCCATGGCGATCATCACACGCTGGCTCATCCCGCCGGAAAGCTGATGAGGGTAAACGTCCAGCCGCGAGGCCGGATCGGGAATGCCTACCTGATTGAGCAGATCGATAGCGCGTTGGCGACGAGTGCGGCGGTTACCGCCCTGATGCACTTTCAGCGCTTCCATAATCTGGAAACCAACGGTATAGCACGGGTTCAGGCTGGTCATCGGATCCTGGAAGATCATCGCCACTTCGGAGCCCACCAGTTGGCGGCGCTCTTTTTCCGAGATTTTCCGCAGATCCTGGCCGTTGAACTCCAGCTTGTCAGCCATCACCTTGCCGGGATAATCGATCAACCCCATGATCGCCAGCGAGCTGACGGATTTACCAGAGCCGGATTCGCCGACGATGCCAACCACCTGCCCCTGTTCTACGCTGTAGCTGATTCGGTCTACCGCGCGGAACGGCGCACCTTCGTCACCGAAGTGCACCGAAAGCTTGTCTACATTTAATAACGCCATTCTCTCTTCCTCTGTTACTGCTTGAGTTTGGGGTCGAGAGCATCACGCAAGCCGTCCCCCATCAGGTTAAAGGCCAAAACCGTCAGCAGAATGGCCACCCCTGGGAAGGTCACAACCCACCAGGCACTTTGCGCGAACTGCAGTACGTCGGAGAGCATGGTGCCCCACTCCGGGGTTGGCGGTTGCGCACCCATACCCAAGAAGCCGAGAGCGGCCATATCCAGAATGGCGTTCGAGAAACCGAGAGAAGCCTGCACGATCAGCGGTGCCAGGCAGTTTGGCAGGATATTGACGAACATCTGACGCGCCGCCCCAGCTCCCGCCACGCGGGAAGCCGTCACGTAATCGCGGTTCACTTCCACCAGCGCGGCAGCGCGGGTCAAGCGGACATAATGCGGCAAAGCAACGAAGGTCAGCGCCAGCGAGGCGTTAACGATCGAGGGCCCAAACACCGCCACCAGCACCAACGCCAACAGCAGGCTTGGCAGTGCCAGCATGATATCGACCACGCGCATGATGATAGCATCGACTACGCCGCCGAAATAACCGGCCAACAGGCCGAATACCACGCCCATCACCAGCGAAAGTACCACCACCAGACAGCCTACCAACAGCGAGAGTCTGGCACCGTACATCAGACGCGACAGCACATCACGGCCGACATCGTCGGTACCCAGAATAAACTTCCAACTGCCACCAGTCTCCCAGACCGGCGGCCTAAGCAGGGCATCACGGAACTGTTCGGCAGGCGCATGCGGAGCCAGGAACCCGGCCCCCACTGCAACCACCAGCATGATAACGATATAAACCAGACCAACCACGGCCCCTTTGTTGCGCTTGAAATAGTGCCAAAACTCCTGGAACGGGGTCATTGGCTTCGGCGCACCTTTCACTACAGACTCGGTAATTTGAGACATCAGAGCGCCCCTTATTTCTTGTGGCGAATACGCGGGTTGACCACGCCGTAGAGCACGTCTACCAGCAGGTTAACCAGAATAATCATACAGGCGACCAACAATACGCCGCCCTGAACAACCGGATAATCACGGCGTTGCAACGCATCCATTAGCCAGCGACCAAGCCCCGGCCAAGAGAAGATGGTTTCGGTCAGGATCGCCCCGGCCAGCATGGTGCCAACCTGTAAGCCGATCACCGTCACCACCGGCAGCAAGGCGTTACGCAATGCGTGTACCACGATCACCCGCATACGGCTTACACCCTTGGCGCGCGCGGTACGGATATAGTCTTCACCCAGCACTTCCAGCATGGAGGAGCGGGTCATACGCACGATAACCGCCAGCGGGATGGTGCCCAATACGATGGCAGGCAGGATCATATGCATCACGGCGTCGATGAAATCACCCGGCTCACCCCAGATCAGGGTGTCGATCAGCATAAAGCCGGTCAGCGGCAGACTGTCATCGAGGAAGACCGTATCGCTTATTCGCCCCGATACGGGCGTGAGGTTGAGCTGTACCGAAACCAGCATGATCAGCATCATGCCCCACCAGAAGATCGGCATGGAATAACCGGTCAGGGAGATACCCACAGCGGTATGGTCAAAAACCGAACCTCGCCTGACGGCAGCCAGCACCCCCACCGGGATTCCGACAATCACCGCGAAGAGCATCGCGCACAGGCCTAGTTCCAGGGTGGCCTTAAAGCGCGGCACAAACTCTTCCCACACGGAGATACGGCTTTTGAGGGACGTCCCCAAATCGCCATGCAGCACGTTGGTGACGTAATTGAAGTATTGTTGATAGAGCGGTTTATCCAGCCCCATCTCTGCCATGAGTTGGGCATGGCGCTCTGCGGAGATCCCGCGTTCCCCGGCCATAATGGTCACCGGATCGCCGGGGATCATATGGACGAATGCAAAAGTCAGCAACGTTATGCCGATAAACGTTGGGATAACTAACCCCAAACGTCGGAGTATGAACTGCAACATATCCCGAACTCTCTGTATAAAGTGCCCGGCAGCTCATCGTCCGCCAGGCTTATTAAAACTCACACGCTTCACGACATTCTTCTGGGGACGGGAATGCAGAGGCGCAACGTATTGCGCCCCTGCAAATTAAGTATCCCAGTCCTTCAACCCGCCTTGGTAGGCTTAGTCCAGAGAAACGTTCTCAAAGTGATGTTTACCAAGCGGATCGACCACATAGCCCTTCACTTCTTTACGCACTGGTTCATAAACGGTGGAGTGGGCAACAATCAGCGCCGGAGCCTGATCGTGCATCACTACCTGAGCCTGCTTGTAGAGTTCCACGCGTTTGTCGTGGTTCGCTTCAGAACGGGCCGGTTGGATCAGATCCTCAAACGGCTTGTAGCACCAACGGGAATAGTTGGAACCATCTTTGGCGGCCGCACAGCTGAACAGCGTAGCGAAGAAGTTATCTGGATCCCCATTATCACCGGTCCAGCCCATCATCACGGTCTGATGCTCACCGTCTTTGGCGCGCTTGAGGTACTCGCCCCACTCGTAGGTAACGATCTTGGCATTGACGCCAATCTTCGCCCAGTCGGACTGGATCATCTCAGCCATACGACGTGCGTTCGGGTTATACGGACGTTGTACCGGCATCGCCCACAGATCGATGGAGAAGCCATCCGGCATGCCTGCTTCTTTCAGCAGCTCTTTGGCCTTGACCGGATCGTAAGCGTAATCTTTGATCTGGTCGTTATAGCCCCACATGGTTGGTGGGATCAGGTTCTTGGCAGGTTGACCCGCCCCCTGATAAACCGCATCCACGATGGCCTGCTTGTTCACCGCCATGGTCAGTGCCTGACGCACCTTCACATTATCCAGCGGCTTCTTCTCGGTGTTGAACGACAGGTAACCGACGTTCAGGCCAGGCTGTTCCATCAGGTTGATAGTTTTGTCCTGCTTCATGCGAGCGATGTCTGCCGGGTTCGGGTACGGCATGACCTGGCACTCGTTTTTCTGCAGTTTGGCGTAACGCACAGAGGCGTCTGGCGTGATGGAGAACACCAGGCGATCGATTTTCGGCTTAGTACCCCAGAAACCGTCAAAGGCCTTGTAGAGGATTTTGGAGTCTTTCTGGTACTGCAACAGTTGGAACGGCCCGGTACCCACTGGGTTCAGGTCCACTTTCTCTGGCGTACCGGCTTTCATCATCTTGTCGGCATATTCAGCAGACAGGATGGAAGCGAAGTCCATGCCCAGGTCAGCCAGGAATGGCGCTTCTGGACGGGTCAGCGTAAAGCGAACGGTGTTGTCGTCTACTTTCTCGACTTTGCTGATCAGATCCTGCATGCCCATACCCTGGAAGTATTCATAGCTGCCGCCAGAAACCTTGTGGTAAGGATGGTTTGGATCAAGCTGACGCATGAAGGAGTACACCACGTCGTCGGCATTGAAATCACGGGTAGGTTTGAAATTTTTGCTGTCCTGCCACTTCACGCCTTTGCGCAGGTGGAAGGTATAGGTTTTACCGTCTTCGCTGACGTCCCACTTCTCTGCCAGGCCGGGTTCCAGTTCGGTGGTACCCAGTTTGAACTCAACCAGACGGTTATAGATTGGCACTGAGCTGGCATCATAGGTGGTACCAGAGGTGAACAACTGCGGGTTGAACCCTTCAGGAGAACCTTCAGAACAGTAAACCAGCGTCTTTGCCTGCACGCTGGCCGCAACGGTCAGCGCAATCAGGCCGATACCGAATTTCAGAATCCCTGATTTGCCCAAGGAACTTGTCATCGCTAGTGCTCCGTATGTGATGTGGTGTGTGTGTATTACCGCCAGAGCCTAATATTTTTTTGTTACGCGGCCTGTGCGGTCAGTGCCCGAAGGCAGGAGGAATAAAAAGCGCGAGAATGCCGGATGGAACGCATCACGGCAGGGCGTTTGAGCGAGTGAATTCCACTCATACACCTCTCACTCTTATCCCTGAGGGTACCAAATTGCCAACTGTTTGGGGTGCCGTCAATATAACCAGTAGGGATTTACCTAGACTGTGAGAAACAGCAAGCAAACATAAAAAAAACCTTTCAGCAACATTTACAGCATTAAAACTTGTGCTACGGGTTAAATCTTGGCGTCATGAACCAGCTATCAGGATCTATCCAGCATTAACCTCCAATAAAAAACCAAAAAAGATTATTGCTGAATGATGAATATCTGAGCGGTTATTTTTGTGATCCCTGTAAAAGACAGGAGGAAATGCTGAGGTACTATCCGAAAGAGTGAGCTGGGTGGAGGGGTTGTACGTGGAGGATTCCTTACCATTTCGCTAGCTACTGACCCCACGTTGCGAGTGGACTCGCAACCATTAAAAGAGCCCCTTGTCAGCCTCTACTTCCCCTCACACTATTGATGCCTGGCTAGAGGTAGACATTTTTTGCCATATGGGCAGGTGTTGTCATCATTGACAACATCTGAATGTGTTGTTATTTTGAACAACAGGAGGGAGATGGAATTGCCTTCTCAACTCATCTTTCAGGACAGGATCGCGCTGACGGAAACCGAGTTTGTACAGATGGTTATTTGGTTTGTCGAACCCGCAGTCAGAGCCAGTGCTCATCACTATAAGTACCGATTCGCCTATGTGAAAGACGGCATCTGCCGCTTACGCTACGACAACGAAGCAGGCAAAGGCGATCATAAACACCTGGATGAACAACAACAGCCCATCAATTTTACCAGCCCAAAAGCGCTGATACGCAGTTTCTTCGATGAGGTTGCACAGCTAAGAGGAGACTAAAGATGAATACAGTCACCATCCGAGTCGCTTCTCTTGAGGAAGCACAACGCGGTATGGAAGCCGCACTTGAAGGCAACACACGGCACCAAGGGAATTACATTACCTTTTTGGATTGGGATTCGTTATGGAAGACACTCTCGCCCAAAAAAATGCATATCTTGCACTGCATGACCGGAGCCGGGGAGCTTTCAATCAGAGAAGTGGCTCGTCGCGTTGAGCGGGATGTGAAAGCCGTGCATACGGACCTTAAAGCATTGTTGGCTTGTGGCATTGTTGATAAGGGTAACGCTGGGGTGATATTCCCCTACGACCAAATCCATTTCGATTTTGTCCTTGGCAAGGCAGCCTGAGCGATAAACTCCAGACGTAAAAAAACCTGCTTAAAAAAGCAGGTTTTTTTGAATGTGGTCGGCAATAGAGGATTCACTCGTATCGTCCATGATACTCGCCCCTTCAGGGTATCGCTAAAGCGATATGCAAATCTGCTCCCGGCAGATTTGTCGACCTCCGCGGAGGTTATTTCGCGCGTCCTGCGCTACACCCTTACGGGCCAACGCTAAAGCGTTGTTCAAAACTGTTCCCGACAGTTTTGTCTCATCTTCATAAACTCCAGACGTAAAAAAGCCCGCTTAAAAAAGCGGGCTTTCTTGAATGTGGTCGGCGAGAGAGGATTCGAACCTCCGACCCACTGGTCCCAAACCAGTTGCGCTACCAAGCTGCGCTACTCGCCGATGCGGGGCGCATCTTACTGCTGGGCCGTATACGCGTCAATCTCTTTTTCACCCCCGCATATCAAGTGGCGCTAAAAGCGCCAAACAGGCCAGTATCTGAGCAGACACGGCCTTTCTGGCTCGGTTTACAGCGCCTTGGCGTCCGCTTTGCTCTGCGGGAGGCGGCACCAATTATTGCTCTCAACAATACCGCCGTCTGGCGAGGTATAACCCAGGCAGCCGAGGATCGAGTCAAACAGCTCTACGTGACGGTGCGGCTGGCCAACCCGCTGCTGGTTCTGTAACTGCTCAAACGCACTCTTATGCTGCGGATCTTCGAGGTATTTATCAGAAGCCCAGACGATCATCGGCACACGGAACTGCTCCGGCGGGGCCATTTCACGTGGCGTACCATGCAGATGCGAGTTTTCACCAATGGATTCGCCATGGTCGGCCGCGTAAAACACGATAGCCTTCTTATCGCGCACCTGGTCAATCACGCTGTCGATAAAGGTATCAGTGTACAGCACCGAGTTGTCATAGGCGTTAATCAAGCGCTCTTTGGAGCAGAACTCATCCACGCCCATGCATTCCGGCTGATAACGAGCAAAGCTGCGCGGGTAGCGCTGTGAATAGAGGTAATGCGACCCTTTGGTATGCAGGATCACCAGATGCTTGCCGTCAGGATGGCGAGCCAGCGACTCTTTCATCTCATCCACCAACAGCATATCGTCCACCGATTTGCCGTCGTTACGCTTCTCTGAGGCGATCATTTCACGGAATGAGTAGTTATCCACATCAGTATTGTTGTAGAACCACACCTCGCTCTGCATCGCGAACAGCTCGGAACTGAAGCCCAGCTCTTTCAGTACGGCAAAGATATTCTGCTCTTTCAGGGTTCGCTGCGGGTTATCCGAGGTGCCATGCTCACGCACGAACATACAGCGCAACGAAAGCTTGGTAGAGGTATCACAAGATTCCCCACGGAACGCCACCAGGTTTTTCTCCTGCGACAGCTTAGGCGTAGTATCACGCTCATAGCCCAGAATGCCCATATGATCCCAGCGGGTGGTTTCACCGATGATAAACACCACGTAGGTGTCATCAATGCCCTCTGGAGCAACATAGGTAAAGTTCTTGCTTGGATCGAACATGTTGGCCGCGTCTGAGCTTTCATCATAACGGGTGTAGGCAAACAGCCCCAGAGCCGAAAGCCAGTTGGAAGGCAGGTAAGAGTGCGCAACCACCCCACCATAGCTCGGCAGATCGATATTGGTGATCTTTTCCTGCGCGCTTTGCTCTTTATCCAAGGTACGCAACGGTAGCCACACCAGCGCGACCACCGCCAACATGATCAACAATGGCTTAATCCGCTGCCCTGGCGTTTTCATTTGTTCGATCAGGGTATCGCGCAAGTTATTGCTCCAGATGCACAGCAGCGGCAAAGCGCTGACCACGATCATCCACAGCACAAAATTCAGCCCAACTACCTCTTTGGAGAGATCGATATCGGTGGTCATCACCGAAACGACAATCCCATAGCCGATCACCACGTTGAAGAACGTCATGTAGTAACTGGCAGCGACGGAGATCAATACCAGCAAAGAGGCGACGATGCGATAAAACAGCCGCCCCCCCAGGGATACCAGCCGCATGATAAAGAAGGTGAACAGGACAATGGCGATGACTTCCGTCAGCGCAGAAACCACCTTGATCCCCTGAATGCCGTGCGCAAAGGAATCAAAACGACGATAGAAAACGGAAAGGTTTAAAAAGATGCCGATATAGATCGCTAACAATAACGATAAATTCTGCTGTGATAGCGATTTAACTTTGTTCATGTAACGCAGTGGCTCCGGGCTTCAAGTTCTGAAACCATCAGACAGTCTATATGCCCTCAGGTTCAGCCGATGGGCAATAAGCATCATTCTGCAGAACAGAATCAAGAAAAATCTCATCAAACGAGCATTTTTTGCCAATTTTGTGAGAAAAATAGCGGGGAGACAGGACTTGTGAATGGGGGAGCATTGTCCCCCTCTTTCACCGGTTTTTGGCAGGGAACATTATTTAATGTTAAGGGTTACATCGATATTGCCGCGCGTGGCGTTGGAATAGGGGCAGACCACATGGGCTTTCTTCACCAAGTCTTCCGCGACGCTACGCTCAACGCCCGGCAGGCTGATATCCAGTTGAACCTCAATGCCAAAACCGTTGGGGATCTCACCGATACCGACGGTGCCCTCGATGGAGGCTTCGGCAGGGATTTTCACTTTTTCCTTCGAGGCAACAAATTTCAGTGCCCCCAGGAAACAGGCCGAATAGCCCGCGGCAAACAGTTGCTCAGGGTTGGTAACCTCCCCACCGGCTCCTCCCATCTCTTTCGGCACGCCTAATTTCACGTCCAACACGCCGTCGGATGAGGTTGCACGGCCGTCTCGGCCACCGGTTGCCTTGGCATGGGCGCGATAAACCACTTTCTCAATAGACATAGATCATTCCTTTTCGGGTTGGTGACCCGATCCAGTGTAGACCATTCTGCACCAAGCCCAGGCTCGCACAACGGACGTTAAGCACGGTATGCTAAGTTCTATCTATCGGATGCCGCAGGGAAATCAAAGCATGACTGACACATTGGCCGAACGCGCCCGCCGCTATGCCACCAAAGCGCATGGAGCGATCGATCAGCGCCGCAAATACACGAACGACCCGTATATTGTGCATCCACAGGCAGTGATGGAGATTGTCAGCAGCGTGCCGCATAGCGAAGAGATGCTGGCTGCGGCCTGGCTGCATGACACTGTGGAAGATACCCCCTCTACGCTGGCCGATATCGAAAGCCATTTTGGCCCGCAGGTTGCCAGCCTGGTCGCTATGCTGACCAACGTCAGCGTCGGCAGCGCGGAAAATCGCTATCAACGCAAGAACCGCGATCGTCGCCACAGCGCCAATGCCTCCCCACAGGCCAAAACCATCAAGCTGGCCGATTTGATCGACAACACCCGTTCCCTGCTGCAATACGATAGCCACTTCGCCAAAACCTACCTGGTGGAAAAACAGCGCCTGCTGGAAGTGCTGACCGAAGGTGACCCACAGCTGTGGAAGCAGGCTAGCTATATTATCGAACAGGGTTTGCAGGCATTGCAGCTGCCACCGCATAACGTCCCTGCCCGTTGGTTTGACCATGCTCGGCAGCGATATCAGGCAAACGAGGTGGCGTAAGCTTGAGATAGGAGGAAGACATAAGCACTGTGATGGCCCCTCACCCTAGCCCTCTCCCACCAAGGAGAGAGGACCGATCGAGTTGACCATCAGTTACAGAAATTACCCGGCCATTGCCCCCAATCAGCTCCCTTTTAGGTAGGACAAAGCGATCGTAGCGCCCGACCGCAACACCGTGGCAGCTCCCTCTCCCTGTGGGAGTGTACAGACCGGGGACATCGTAGACAGGTGTTCAAGGACATGGTGAACACTTTTTAACATCCTTTACCCATGATGATCGACCTATTTCTCAGGTCGATCATCCCCACTTTCGTGCTGTACCACCATACCTCGTAGTAGCCCTCTCT
>Ga0302347_1000132_pt1 | contig 140116 bp, 135 predicted proteins | sample PhyWR1_FD_202178 | JGI IMG/M metagenome (GOLD analysis project Ga0302347, IMG submission 202178) | Leaf surface microbial communities from wheat plants in UC Gill Tract Community Farm, Albany, California, United States - DLSL W.R1 (v2)... | ecosystem: Host-associated > Plants > Phyllosphere >... | reverse complement strand
GGTCCAGCAACAAATGTTCGGCGTTCTCGTCCACCTGCTGGCTGTCATCGGCCGGGCGCGGGCAACGGTAGTGGCGGGCGTATTCATCGCCGGCGTTGGTGCGCGTGTAATACAGATACGGGCCCCAGGGGGAGGGCAGCGACAGATCAGTCTCGCGAATCCGTCCCTTGATCTCTTGAAACAGCGTCTCCCGCAATTCAGCCTGGTCGGCCAACTGCGCCTCCTGATAACTGTTTTCGGCTTTCAGGTAGTCCAAAACCTCGTCACTGTCGCGGTTTTGCAGCCACGAGTAAGGGTCTGAGCCCTCGATCTTATGTGCGATAGGAGCGCTGATTGGGGAGGCTGATTGGGTCATTGAGTGTGCTCTGAAATCTGCATGAAAAATAAGTGACGCTGACGGTGTTGCAGCCGCACTGCCTAAAAGCCGTTATCATAGCCTCTCATTGCCTGCCGACCATGGATACCATGACCGAGAACGACTATCTGATCGCCTGGGGCCTTTACGCCTTTGCTGCTTTGGGCTGCCTGCTCGTATGGTGCCGCATGACCCGCTTTATGTGGCGCTGGTTGCGCGAACCGTTGCGGGTATTAATGGCCGTGTTGCTGTTCAGCCCGACCATCATTGACCCGGTCAAGGAAAAATTTGCCCCTGCAGTGGCGATTGCTGCTCTGGATCTGGCCTTTAAAGTGGGCGACAACGCCTGGCGCGCGGTCTCTGACCTGCTGATGTACGCCATAATTGCACTGTGCGTTTACGCTATATTTGTGCTGATCCGCTGGCCGATCGAGCGCTCCGGCAAAGCCCGCAAGGCGCAAGCCGCCGCGGCTGCCAAAGCCCGTCAGGCCGATCCTGAAGACGACCAGCCTTTTGGCCCGGCCGGCGATGACCGTCATGTTCCAAAGAGTGCGCCGCGTGCATCGGGCCCGTCACGGGTTGAGCCGCGGTTGTAATTTTGTTTCGTCCAGCCTGAATGCGAGAGTGCGAGCGTGTGTGAATTATTGGGCATGAGCGCCAACGTCCCGACTGATATTGTGTTCAGCTTTACCGGCCTGATGCAGCGCGGCGGGCGCACCGGCCCGCATCGTGATGGCTGGGGCATTGCCTTCTACGAAGGTCGTGGCCTACGCCTGTTCCAGGACCCTGCCGCCAGTTGCGACTCCGAAGTCGCCCTGCTGGTACAGCGTTACCCGATCAAAAGCGAAGTGGTGATTGGCCATATCCGCCAGGCCAACGTGGGCAAGGTGTGCCTGTCCAATACCCACCCGTTTGTTCGCGAACTGTGGGGACGCAACTGGTGTTTTGCGCACAATGGCCAGTTGGCCGACTTTTCTCCGAGTACGAGTTTTTACCGCCCTATTGGTGATACCGACAGTGAAGCGGCGTTCTGTGACCTGCTCAACCGGGTCCGTGAAGCCTTCCCGGAGCCGGTCGACGTCGAACGTATCCTGCCGGTGCTGGTCGAGGCCTGCGCCGGGTTTCGCAACAAAGGTGTGTTCAATTGCCTGCTCAGTGATGGCGACTGGCTTTTCTGCTATTGCTCGACCAAGCTGGCGCAAATTACCCGGCGAGCCCCGTTTGGCCCGGCGCGCCTGAAAGATGTCGATGTTATCGTCGATTTTCAGGCAGAGACCACGCCCAACGATGTAGTCACCGTGATTGCCACCGAGCCACTGACTGAAAACGAAACCTGGACACGCTACGAACCGGGCCAATGGAGTCTGTGGCGACGCGGTGAATGCGTCAGCCAGGGCATAACCGAATAAGGATGGGTGTGTATGTTCCTGAGCTACCTGCGGTTGGTATTGTTTACCCTTGGCCTGCTGATCGGTGTGCAAGTGCCGGGGTTTATCAATGATTACGCCAACCGTGTTGAAGCTCATCTGATCGAGGCCCAGACCGGGTTGGCGGGGTTCCAGAACACCGCCAACCAGTTTTTCAAGGGTGACCTGCAAGCGCTGGTGGCCCATTACCAGGCCAGCGATGACCCGGTTTTTCGCAGTGATGCCGGCAGCCTCGGCACCTTGCTCAACCGTCAACGCCTGCTTGATGAGCAGTTCCAGGCCATGCAGGGCCCGTGGTACATGCGCGCCCTGCAAGTGGCCTATGCGGCTGATCCGGCCATTCGCGAAGAAACCCTGAACGCCTACACCTACCAGGTGTTGTTGTCGCCGAGCGCCATTGGTTGGGCGATGGCGGGTGCCTTGCTGTTCTCCTTCATTATCGAAGGTTTCCTGCGGCTGGTGGACTGGGTCGTGCTCGGCGGCAAACGCCAGCGTGAGCGCATTGCCCGCCGCGAGCGCAGCTACTGACCCCGGGGGAATATCCCCTTTCACAAGAAATGTTAAGCAATCAAATTTTTCTTATGCCCGAGCCCGGCTTTTATTAGTTGGACGAATGGCCCGCGCCTGTCGAAAAATGCTCCTACCTAATCTATAAAAAGACCACAGGAGCATCATCGTGAGCCGCCTGTTATTGAATTGTGACATTGGTGAGAGTTTTGGCAGCTGGACCATGGGCCTGGATGCCGAAGTCATGCCGTTTATCGATTGCGCCAACATTGCCTGCGGCTTTCATGCCGGCGACCCGGGCATCATGCGCAAAACCGTGGCCCTGGCTGTGGCGCATAATGTGAAGATCGGTGCTCATCCGGCGTATCAGGATCTGGCGGGCTTTGGGCGCCGATCCATGAGCTATTCGGCGCAGGAAGTGCAGGATCTGCTGCATTATCAGATCGGTGCACTGGACGGTATTTGCCGCGCACAGGGTGTGCAGGTCAGCTATGTCAAACCCCACGGCGCGATGTACAACGACATGATGGCCAACCCGGTACAGCTGCGGGCAGTGGTTCAGGCTGTGGCCGCTTACGATTCCAGCTTGCCGCTCATGCTGATGGCCACGCGCGACAACAGCGCCGCCCAGGCAATCGGCGACGAGTTTGGGGTAACACTGTGGTTTGAAGCCTTTGCCGACCGCGCCTACGACAATGCCGGGCGGCTGGTCTCGCGACAACTACCGGGGGCAGTCCACCACGATGCGGATGTCATCGTGCAGCAGGCCCTGACCATTGCAGCGGGCAAGGCCCTGGTTGCCAGTGACGGCAGTGCCCTGCATTTGCACGCTGATACCCTGTGTGTGCATGGCGACAACATTAGCTCGATTGCTGCTGTGCAGCGTATTCGCGAAGCCCTTGAGCAGCAGGCGCGGGCATGAAGCCGCGTATCGAAGTGGTCGCCATCGATTGCCTGATGCTGCGCCTGTTTGATGAAATTGCCGAAAGCAACATGCCCTGGATACTGGCTGCCAGCGAGCGGATCCGCACCTGCTTTGCGGTGCATCTGATCGAACTGGTGCCGTCCTACACCACAATGATGGTGCATTACGACGGGCTGGGGCTGACCCCGGCCCAGGCCCGTGAATTGATCGCCCAGGCCTTGACCGACCTGCGCCCGGAAACCCGCAACCTTGGCCAGTGTCATGTGCTGCCCGTGTGGTACGACGTGAGCGTGGGCCCGGAACTGACGTTGCTGGCCCAGCGCGCCGGCTGCTCGGTAAGCGAAGTGATTCGCCGGCACAGTGAACACGAATACCAGGTGTTTGCCCTGGGTTTTGCTCCAGGTTTTGCTTTTATGGGGCTGGTTGAAGAGGCTCTGGCCGCGCCACGCCTGAATACCCCGCGCAAGCGTGTGGCCAGTGGCAGCGTGGGCATTGCCGAGCGACAGACGGCAGCCTACCCGGCGCAATCCCCGGGGGGCTGGAACCTGGTCGGGCGTACGCCGAGCGCGCTGTTTGATCGCGAACGTGATGGCTACAGCCTGATGCAACCCGGTGACAGGGTGCAGTTTGCACCCGTGTCCCATGCTGAATTTATCCGCCTGGGCGGTGACGACACGCCTCAGGAGGCCTTGGCATGAGCCACTTATTGATTCAGGCCAGCACTCCATTGTGCCTGCTGCAAGACGCGGGGCGGTTTGGCGTGCGGCATTTGGGCGTAACCCAGGGCGGCGCCGCAGACTGGCTGTCGATGGCCTGGGCCAACTGGCTGCTGGGCAATTCGCCGGATGCAGCGGTGATAGAAATCACCCTGGGCGGCCTGACCCTTGTTGCCAAGGCCGATTGCACTTTGGCATTGGCGGGCGCGGACCTGGCGGCCACCATTGACGGGCAGCCGCTCAAGCCCTGGCGCAGTTTTGTCCTGAAGCAAGGCCAGACCCTTGTATTTACCCGGCCGCTGAGCGGTGCCCGGGCTTATCTGGCAGCGCCCGCGGGCTTTGTTGCGCCGCAAGTGCTGGGCAGTTGCGCGACTGTCGCCCGTGAGCAGCTCGGTGGGCCGGATGGTTTTGGTCGCGGGCTGGTGGCAGGTGATGAATTGACGTACGCCGGGCATGCCGGGCAATTGCGAGAGTTGCCATGCGAACTGCAACCGGTATTCAGCGCCAATCCGGCGCTGGACGTGGTAATGGGCGCGCAAATGGGTGCTTTCAGCGGGCAAAGTACCTTCGATGCTTTCAACAGCGCCTGGACGCTGGACACTCGCGCCGATCGCATGGGCATCCGTTTGCTGGGGCCTGCGTTGGTGTATCAGGGCGCACCGATGATCTCGGAAGGGATACCGCTGGGCGCCATTCAAGTGCCGCCGGATGGCCAGCCGATCGTGCTGCTCAATGACCGCCAGACCATTGGCGGTTACCCGCGACTTGGCGCCTTGACGCCTTTGGCGCTGGCGCGACTGGCCCAGTGCTTGCCGGGGGAGGGCGTGCATATGCGTCCGACCACGCAGGAGGCGGCGCAACGCCAGCATGTGGTGTTTATGCGGCGGTTTGTGGCTTAGCGCCATTTATGTGGGAGCGGGCTTGCTCGCGATTCAGGCGGCGCGGTAAAGCAGGAACACCGCGTCGAAACCATCGCGAGCAAGCCCGCTGCCACACTCACCGCGCTGAATTATTTGGCCAAAAACCGCATCCCTTCTTCCAGCCCTTCAAGGGTGAGCGGATACATGCGGTCTTCAATCAGATCACGTACGATCCCGATCGAAGCCGTGTAATGCCATGTGTCCTTGGGATACGGGTTAATCCACACCAGCTTTTTGTATTTCTCCATAAAACGCTGCATCCACTTGTAGCCCGGCTCTTCATTCCAGTGCTCGACACTGCCCCCGGCATGGGTGATCTCATAGGGCCCCATCGTCGCGTCACCGATAAAGATCACTTTGTAATCCGCGCCATATTTGTTCAGCAGGTCCTGGGTCGAGATGCGCTCAACCTGACGACGCTGGTTGTTCTTCCACACCGATTCATAGATAAAGTTGTGAAAGTAGTAGTACTCCAGATGTTTGAACTCGGTTCTGCACGCGGAAAACAGCTCTTCACAAATTTTGATATGGGCGTCCATCGAACCGCCGATATCGAACAGCAACAGCAGTTTGATATTGTTGCGCCGCTCCGGGCGCATCTGAATATTCAGCAATCCGGCATCGCGAGCGGTGTGGTCGATGGTGCCATCGATATCCAGCTCATCCGCTGCGCCCTGGCGGGCGAATTTACGTAGCCGACGCAGCGCGACCTTGATATTGCGCGTGCCCAGCTCGACCTGATCATCCAGGTTCTTGTACTCGCGCTGTTCCCAGACCTTGGCCGCCTTGCCCTGACGTGCGCCAGCATCGCCCACGCGGATGCCTTCGGGGTGATAACCGCCCGAGCCGAACGGACTGGTGCCACCGGTGCCGATCCATTTGTTGCCGCCGGCATGGCGTTCCTTTTGCTCTTCCAGACGCTGCTTGAACGCCTCGATCAGCTTGTCCAGCCCGCCCAGTGACTGCAGCTGGGCGCGATCTTCGTCGCTCAGCGAGCGTTCGAACTCCTTGCGCAGCCAGTCTTCGGGGATCAGTGCCTCCAGGTGTTCATTGAGGTTTTGCAGACCATTGAAATAGGCGCCAAATGCGCGGTCGAACTTGTCGAAATGGCGCTCGTCCTTCACCAGGATCGTACGGGCCAGATAATAGAACTCGTCCATATCGGCGAAGGTCATCCGGTTTTTCAGGGCGTTGATCAGGTCCAGCAGCTCACGCACTGAAACCGGCACCTTGGCCGCACGCATTTCATTGAACAGATTAAGCAGCATGCTTTTCGCCTTCTCGGAAATCAGCGATTGGGGCGGCGGCTCATAAACGCCAGGCGCTCAAGCAATTGCACATCCTGCTCGTTTTTCACCAGGGCACCGGCCAGTGGCGGAATGGCTTTGGTCGGATCACGTTCGCGCAACACCGCCTCGCCGATATTGTCGGCCATCAGCAGCTTGAGCCAGTCGACCAGCTCGGAGGTTGAAGGTTTTTTCTTTAAGCCCAGGACCTTGCGCACATCGAAAAACACATCAAGCGCTTCGCTGACCAGCTCTTTCTTGATGTTGGGGAAGTGCACGTCGACGATTTTCTGCAGCGTGGTGCGGTCCGGGAAACTGATGTAGTGGAAGAAGCAGCGGCGCAGGAAGGCGTCCGGCAGTTCTTTTTCGTTATTGGAGGTAATGATGATGATCGGGCGCACCTTGGCCTTGATCGTCTCGTCCGTCTCGTAAACGTAGAACTCCATCTTGTCGAGTTCTTGCAGCAGGTCATTGGGGAACTCGATGTCTGCCTTGTCGATTTCGTCGATCAGCAGGATGACGCGTTCTTCGGCCTCGAAGGCTTCCCACAACTTGCCCTTTTTAAGGTAGTTGCGCACATCGTGAACCTTGTCGACACCCAGTTGCGAGTCACGCAGGCGACTGACTGCGTCGTACTCATAGAGGCCCTGGTGGGCCTTGGTGGTTGACTTGATGTGCCAGGTGATCAGCTTGCAGCCAAAGGATTCAGCCAGTTGCTCGGCAAGCATGGTTTTACCGGTGCCGGGCTCGCCCTTGACCAGCAGCGGCCGCTCCAGGGTAATGGCCGCGTTGACCGCCAGTTTCAGGTCATCGGTGGCCACATAGGCGCGTGTGCCTTCAAACTTCATCTGCAATTCCTCAAACCATGACCCGGGTCCTGCAAGGGGCAGGGCGGGAGAACTGAAAAGTGTGTCCGACTATAACGCGCTGCCCGCCTGAGGTGAACGCAGACGCGCCATTCAGTCCCTGAATGAGGCGTCACGCCATGACTGGACGCATGTCAGCGTGAGGCCTACCCTTGGGATCTTCCCAAAAGGTGCACAAGGACCCCGCCATGAGCCGCATTTATGCAGACAACGCCCAATCCATCGGCAACACGCCTTTAGTCCAGATCAACAGCATTGCGCCGCGCGGCGTGACCATCCTGGCCAAGATCGAAGGCCGCAACCCCGGTTATTCAGTTAAATGCCGGATTGGCGCCAACATGATCTGGGATGCCGAAAGCCGTGGCGTACTCAAGCCGGGCATGACCATCATCGAGCCTACGTCGGGGAACACGGGGATCGGCCTGGCGTTTGTCGCAGCGGCGCGTGGTTACAAATTGATGCTGACCATGCCGTCATCGATGAGCATCGAGCGGCGCAAGGTACTCAAGGCGCTGGGTGCCGAGCTGGTCTTGACCGAGCCGGCCAAGGGCATGAAGGGCGCGATCGACAAAGCCGCAGAAATTCAGGCCAGCGACCCGGCCAGGTATTTCATGCCGCAGCAGTTTGAGAACCCGGCCAACCCCGCGATCCACGAAAAAACCACCGGCCCGGAAATCTGGAACGACACCGATGGCGGCGTTGATGTACTGGTTTCTGGCGTCGGCACCGGCGGCACGATCACCGGGGTTTCGCGCTACATCAAGCACACCCAGGGCAAGCCGATTCTGTCGGTGGCCGTCGAGCCCATCACCTCGCCGGTGATCACCCAGGCGTTGGCCGGGGAAGAAATCAAGCCTTCACCGCACAAGATCCAGGGCATCGGTGCCGGTTTCGTCCCCAAAAACCTTGATCTGTCGATCGTCGACAAGGTCGAACTGGTCAGCGATGACGAATCCAAGGCCATGGCCCTGCGCCTGATGCAGGAAGAGGGCATCTTGTGCGGTATATCCTGCGGTGCAGCGATGGCCGTGGCGGTGCGACTGGCGGAAACCCCGGAAATGCAAGGCAAGACCATCGTCGTGATCCTCCCCGATTCGGGCGAGCGTTATCTGTCGAGCTTCCTGTTCAGCGACCTGTTCAGCGAGCAGGAATTGCACCCGTAACATTGTGCGGGGGGTGGCGCGCCCGTTCCCCGCAGAGTTTGTGCAACTGACTCAAATCAAGTGGCTAATGCCCAAGTTTCTGAATAATCAGCCTGCTGTTGCGTAAGACTTAATACTGATTATTTGGATTCGTGGGTTTTGTCCTACGCCTGTAGTGTTTATCATGGCCTGCTGCTACATCGGGCTATTGATGCTGCACGGTATTTTTGAGGAGTTGTTGCATGACCTTATCCTTCGCCATCAAGGCAGGGCTCATACTGTTATTTGTCGGCAGCATTCTTTACGTGCACCTGCGCGGCAAGGCACGCTTGCCGGTGTTGCGCCAATTCGTCAACCACTCCGCGTTCTTTGCGCCCTACAACGCCCTGATGTACCTGTTCTCCGGGGTACCGTCCAAGCCGTACCTGGACCGCAGCAAGTTCCCCGAGCTGGATGTGCTCAAGGACAACTGGCAAGCGATCCGCGAAGAAGCCATGCACTTGTTCGATGAGGGCTATATACGCGCCGCCGAGAAGAACAACGACGCAGGCTTCGGTTCGTTCTTCAAAAAGGGCTGGAAGCGCTTTTACCTCAAGTGGTACGACAAGGCGCTGCCATCGGCTGAATTGCTGTGCCCCAAAACCGTTGAATTGGTCAACAGCATCCCCAACGTCAAAGGTGCGATGTTTGCCCTGTTGCCGGGCGGTAGCCACCTCAACCCGCACCGCGACCCGTTTGCCGGATCGCTGCGTTACCACCTGGGCCTGTCGACCCCCAACTCCGACGCTTGCCGCATCTTTGTCGATGGCGAGGAATACGCCTGGCGTGATGGTGAAGACGTGATGTTCGACGAGACTTATGTGCACTGGGTCAAGAACGAAACCGATATCACCCGCGTCATTCTGTTTTGCGATATCGAGCGGCCATTGACCAGCCCGCTGATGACCCGTATCAACCGTTGGGTCAGCGCGCAACTGGGTAAGGCGACTGCGCCGCAGAACCTGGACGACGAACGCGTTGGCGGGATCAACAAGGCCTACGCCTGGAGCAAAACCTTCAGTGACCGCTTCAGTGGCGTGGTCAAACAGTGGAAGCGCCGCAATCCCAAGCTTTATCGTATCGCCCGGCCGATATTGGCGGTGCTGGTACTGATACTGCTGTGGCGCTGGTTGTTTGGCTGATTGCATCAGACACAAAAAACCGCTCTATCGAGAGCGGTTTTTTTTTGGATTTTTTAAGTCAATTGCCTGCCAAAACCCCACCACGGCATGTGATTATTTGGACGCTGCCATTGCCCCGGGCTTGAGCACCAGCCACAGCGCCACGGCGATCAGCAGGCCTCCGTACAGGTGCGCCATCGACAGCGGCTCGCCCAGAAACAGCGCGCCCCACAGCACGCCAAACGGCGGGATCATAAAGGTCACGGTCATGGATTTGACCGGGCCAATGCTGGTCAGCAAGCGGAAGTACAGGATATAGGCAAACGCTGTACACACCAGCCCCAGACCCAGCAACGATAACCAGACACTCGTCCCGCCCCAACTGACCGGTGGCTGATTGATCACACTCAGCCCGAACAGCGGCAGCAGGAACAAAGTAGCCCCGAGCATACTGCCCAGTGCCGAAAGACGAGGGTCTAGGCCGCCTTGCTGATCCAGCCAGCGGCGTGCCAAAAAGCCGGCAAATCCATAAAAGGTGGTGGCCAGCAGACAGGCGAGGGCGCCCATCAGCAAGTCCAGATTGAAAGCAACCGGCCCGGCACGGGTCAAAATGCCTACACCGAGCAAGCCCAGAAACACCCCGGCCATTTTGGTCAGGGTCAATTTTTCGCTGAAAAACAGACCGCCGATCAATACGCCCATCAACGGCGTGGTGGCGTTGAAAATCGATGAGTAACCGGCAGGCAACACCTGGGCCGCCACCGAATACAGTGTGGCCGGTACCCCGGAGTTGATAACCCCCAGTATCAGGATTACCTTGAGTTTGCCGCCGAAATCCCAGCGCACGCGCATCAGCGCCAGAATCACCACCAGACCGGTTGCTGCGATGGAAACCCGGAAAAAAGCTGTCGGGATGGTCCCGAGTACCGGTGCAATGATCCGCATAAACAGAAAGCTGGCGCCCCAAATGCCTGCCAGCGACAGCATGCGCAGCAAATCGACAAGTCTCACGGGATTTTCCTTACAAGTTTCAAGGCGGGCAGTGTAGGGGATGCAGCGGACAAGACAACGCGCTAATTCCTACAGATTCGTGCATGAGCGTCCAAATCTGCGACAATCCGCCCCCTGCATTTACGAAGAATTCTGCGCACCTGATGACTGACGAATCGCCTGCTATCGACCAACTGTTGAAAAACCTCGATCAAGCCATGATTGCCGACCGCCACAAGCTGCGCCGGCAATTGCATGAGCTGCGCAAAAAGCCTGACGACGCCAAGCTGGCCGCCTGGGCCGAGCGGGTGCAGGCGTCGTGCGCGCAGGTAGCGGCGCGGGCGGCCAGTGTGCCGCAGGTTCGCTATGACGAAAATCTGCCGATCGCGGCCAAGCGGGACGAGATCAAGGCCGCGCTGCTCAAGCATCAGGTGCTGATCCTGGCCGGTGAAACCGGCTCGGGCAAAACCACCCAGTTACCGAAGATCTGCCTTGAAATCGGCCGTGGGCAGCACGGCCTGATCGGCCATACCCAACCGCGCCGCATCGCCGCCCGCAGTGTGGCCAGTCGGGTGGCTGAAGAGCTGGGCACGCCGCTGGGGGCGCTGGTCGGCTATCAGGTGCGGTTTGAGGATCAGAGCGATTCCAATACCCTGATCAAGCTGATGACCGACGGTATCCTGCTGGCCGAAACCCAGCACGACCGCTATCTCGAACGCTATGACACGATCATCGTCGACGAAGCCCACGAGCGCAGCCTGAACATCGACTTTTTGCTCGGTTATCTGAAGATCCTGCTGCCCCGTCGTCCCGATTTGAAGGTCATCATCACCTCGGCAACCATCGATCTTGAGCGTTTCTCCAAACACTTCAATGACGCGCCCATTGTCGAAGTGTCGGGCCGTACCTTTCCGGTCGAGACCTGGTATCGCCCGTTGACCTCCCAGCAGGACGAAGAGGGCAACAACGTTGAAGAAGACCTGAGCGTCGACCAGGCCATAATTGCCACCCTGGACGAGATTGCCGCGTTCGAGCGCAGTGAGCGTAAAAGCCCCGGCGATGTGCTGGTATTTTTACCAGGCGAGCGGGAAATCCGCGATGCCGCCGACATGCTGCGCAAGGCGCAACTCAAGCACACCGAGATCCTGCCGTTGTATGCGCGGTTGTCGCCTGCCGAACAGCAGCGGATTTTCCAGTCGCACCCGGGCCGCCGTGTGGTGCTGGCCACCAACGTAGCGGAAACGTCATTGACTGTGCCGGGCATCCGTTACGTGATTGACAGCGGCACGGCGCGCATCAGCCGATACAGCTACCGGGCCAAGGTCCAGCGCCTGCCGATAGAAGCGGTTTCCCAGGCCAGCGCCAACCAGCGCAAGGGCCGTTGTGGCCGGGTCGAGCCGGGTATCTGCGTGCGCCTGTATGCCGAAGAAGATTTTAACGGTCGCCCGGAGTTTACCGATCCGGAGATTCTTCGTACCAACCTTGCGGCAGTCATCCTGCAAATGCTGCACCTGCGCCTGGGCGAAATCACCGCGTTTCCGTTTATTGAGCCGCCGGACGGCAAGGCAATCACCGACGGTTTCAATCTGCTGCAAGAACTGTCGGCGGTTAACCGCGAAAATCAGCTCACACCGCTGGGCCGTCAGTTGGCCCGCCTGCCGGTGGACCCGCGCATGGGCCGTATGTTGCTCGAAGCCGCCAAGCTCGGCAGTTTGCAGGAAGTATTGATCGTCGCCAGTGCGATGTCGGTGCAAGACCCGCGTGAACGTCCGCCGGAACGTCAACAAGCGGCAGATCAGGCCCACGCGCAATGGAAAGATGTCGACTCTGACTTTGCCGGTCTGATCAACGTATGGCGCGGTTTTGAGGAGCAGCGCCAGGCGCTGACGGCCAGCCCGCTGCGCAACTGGTGTCGCAAGAACTTCCTCAACTACCTGCGGTTGCGCGAGTGGCGTGATTCCCACCGTCAATTGAGCCTGATCTGTCGCGATATGCAGCTCACGGTCAATCAGGAGCCGGCCGATTATGCAAAACTGCACAAGGCGGTGCTGTCGGGGTTGCTGAGCCAGATCGGGCAAAAAACCGAGGACGGAGATTACCTCGGGGCGCGCCAGCGGCGGTTCTGGATCCATCCGTCTTCGGGGCTGGGTAAAAAGCGTCCGCAGTGGCTGATGACTGCCGAGCTGGTAGAAACGACCAAATTGTATGCGCGGATGGTGGCCAAGATCGAGCCGGACTGGATCGAACCGCTGGCCGGGCATCTGGTGAAAAAGAACTATTTCGAGCCCCATTGGGAGAAGAAGCGCGGGCAGGTGGTGGCCTATGAGCAGATCACCCTGTTCGGCCTGATCGTGGTCGGTCGCCGTGCCGTGCATTACGGGCCGATTGACCCGGTGCTGTCACGCGAGCTGTTTATCCGTGAAGGGCTGGTGCGTGGCGAAATTCAGTCGCGGGCCAAATGCCTGACGGCCAACGCGCAGTTGCTTGAACAACTCGACGAACTGGAGGCCAAGGCCCGGCGCCGTGACATTCTGGCGGATGAAGAAACCCTCTACGCGTTTTACGACGCTCGCCTGCCTGCCGAGATTCATCAGACCGCGACATTTGACAGCTGGTATCGGGTCAACAGCCAGAAAGATCCACAGTTGCTGATCATGCGCGAAGAAGACGTGCTGGCCCGCGAAGCCACCGAAATCACGGCCATGCATTACCCTGACACGTTGCATCTGGGGGATTTGACCCTGGAGCTCAGCTATCACTTTGAACCCAACCACCCCCGCGATGGCGTGACGGTCAAGGTGCCAGCGCCGCTGCTCCCGGTTTTGCCGCCGGAACGTATGGAGTGGCTGGTGCCCGGCATGATAGAAGCCAAATGCATCGCTCTGGTGCGCAGTTTGCCCAAGGCATTGCGCAAAAACTTCGTGCCGGTGCCGGACTTCGTCAAGGCCGCGTTGCAGCGCATGGAATTTGCTGAGGGATCATTGCCACAAACCCTGGGCCGCGAATTGCTGCGCATGACCGGCGCTCGGGTGAGCGACGAGGCCTGGGCGCAAGCCGCGCAGCAAGTTGAAAATCATCTGAAGATGAATATCGAAGTGGTCGACGCCGACGGCAAGTTTCTCGGCGAGGGTCGTGATCTGGCCGAATTGACGGCCCGCTTTGCCCAGGCCAGTCAGGCAGCACTGGCCGTACCGCAAACCGCGAAAAATCAGCAGCCGGTCGAGGCCAAGGTGTTTGCCCCGGTGGCGGAGAAAACCCAGCAGAAGATCGCCGGGCTGTCGATGACGGTTTACCCGGCGCTGGTGGAAGAGGGCAATACGGTCAAGGAAGGGCGCTTTTCTACCCCGGCCGAGGCTGAGTTCCAGCATCGCCGTGCGTTGCAGCGTTTGCTGATGCAACAACTGGCGGAACCGGCGAAATTTTTGCGTGGCAAGCTGCCAGGGTTGACTGAGCTTGGCCTTTTGTACCGCGAATTGGGTCGGGTCGAGAGCCTGGTGGAGGACATTCTGCTGGCCAGCCTCGACAGCTGCATTCTGGAAGGCGAGGCGGTACTACCCCGTGATGGCGCGGGGCTGGCATCGCTTGCCGAGCGCAAGCGCGGAGCCTGGACCGAACATGCGGAAAAGCTGGCCAGATTGACGCTGGAAATCCTCAAACTGTGGCATGGTCTGCAAAAACGCTTCAAGGGCAAGATCGATCTGGCCCAGGCGGTGGCGTTGAATGACATAAAGCAGCAGCTGAGCCATCTGGTGTACCCGGGTTTTGTGCGCGAAACCCCGGCTTTGTGGCTTAAAGAGTTGCCGCGCTACCTCAAGGCGATAGAAATGCGTCTTGAAAAACTGCCGGGCCAGGTGCAAAAAGACCGGGTCTGGAGTGGTGAGCTGAGTGGTTTGTGGGCGCAGTACCAGGCGCGTGCGACCAAGCATGCGCAGGAGGGCAAGCGCGATCCGCAACTTGAGTTGTACCGCTGGTGGCTGGAAGAATATCGGGTGTCGTTATTCGGCCAGCAACTGGGGACCAAGGTGCCGATTTCGGACAAGCGCCTGAGTAAGCAGTGGAGTTTGGTGGAGGCTTGAGCCTGCAGTCCTGTGGGAGCGGGCTTGCTCGCGATGCAGGCGACGCGGTCATGCATTTGCACCGTGTTGCTGCAATCGAGAGCAGGCCAGCTCCCACGGGGGATTACTGCAAGATCCGTAAATAACGCCAAATGCTGGCATTTATGGCAAACTTCGCGGCTATCCGTACCTGAAACGATTTCAATATCTTCTGCTTGAACAGAATAGAGGAACGATCGTGCATAACGTCGTCATCAGCGGCACCGGCCTGTACACCCCGGCCAACAGCATCTCCAACGAAGAGCTGGTGCAGTCTTTCAATACCTATGTACAACAGTTCAACGCGGACCACGCCGTGGCTATCGAGGCCGGTGAAATCCAGCCTCTGGCCGAGTCCAGCGCCGCCTTTATCGAAAAGGCTTCGGGCATAAAAAGCCGCTTTGTGATGGACAAGGAAGGCATCCTTGACCCGCAGCGCATGCGCCCGCATTTGCCGGAGCGCTCCAACGACGAAATGTCGGTACTCTGCGAAATGGCCGTTGGCGCTGCCAAACAAGCGCTGGAACGCGCGGGTAAAACCGCCGCTGACATCGACGGCGTGATCGTGGCCTGCTCCAACCTGCAGCGCCCGTACCCGGCCATTGCCATCGAAGTGCAACATGCACTGGGTATTCAGGGTTTTGGTTTTGACATGAACGTGGCCTGTTCTTCCGCAACGTTCGGTATCCAGACCGCCAGCAACAGCGTCCAGTTGGGCCAGGCTCGCGCGGTACTGCTTATCAGCCCTGAAGTATGCACCGGCCACTTGAATTTCCGTGACCGTGACAGCCACTTTATCTTTGGCGATGCCGCGACCGCGATAGTGGTCGAGCGTGCCGACCTGGCAACGTCCGAACACCAGTTCGACATCGTCAGCACTAAACTGCTGACTACGTATTCGAACAATATTCGCAACAATTTCGGCTTCCTCAACCGTGCATCCGACGAGCCAGCTGACAGCCCGGACAAACTGTTCGTGCAAGAAGGGCGCAAGGTCTTCCGCGATGTCTGCCCGATGGTGGCTGAACTGATCGGCCAGCATCTGCAGGAAAACCAGCTGGACGTGGCGCAAGTCAAACGTTTCTGGTTGCATCAGGCCAACCTGAGCATGAACCACCTGATCGTGCGCAAGCTGTTGGGCCGCGAAGCTTCGGTCGAAGAAGCTCCGGTGATTCTCGACACCTATGCCAACACCAGTTCGGCCGGTTCGGTGATTGCCTTCCACAAGTACCAGGACGACTTGCCAAGCGGTTCGCTGGCGGTGCTCAGCTCGTTCGGTGCCGGCTACTCGATTGGCAGCGTGATTCTGCGTAAACGCTAAGGTCACAGCTGGTTTTTGGTGGGAGCGGGCTTGCTCGCGATACAGGCAGCGCGGTCTGACAGGCAAACTGCGGTGATGCTATCGCGAGCAAGCCCGCTCCCACACAGAAAAATCACTTTCCGGTTGCGGAGACCTGCATGGCAACTGTTGACGACGCTGACCTGCTCAAACGTCTGCTTAACGGCGAGCAACAGGCCTTCCGCGAGCTGGTCACTACCTATCAAGGTGCCATGCGCGCTGTGGCCCATGCGATCGTCGGCAATCGCCATGCTGACGAAATCGTTCAGGACGCCTGGCTGTCAGTGGTGCGCAACCTGTCCGGGTTCGAAGGCCGTTCGAGCCTGAAAACCTGGCTGCTGACCATCACGGCCAATGCGGCGAAACAACGCTACAAGCAAAATCGTCGTGAAGTGCTGCTCGACGATTTGCCTTCGCCCCACGGTACTGTCGACGATGAGCGGTTTTCCAGCGATGGCCACTGGTTGCTTGCCCCTTATTCCTGGCATCAGGACAGCCCTGACGCATTGCTCAGCGAAGATGAGTTGCGCGAATGTCTTGAGCAAACGCTCCTCAGTCTGCCGCAGTTGCAGAGCAGTGTGCTGGTGTTGCGCGAGCGCCAGGGGCTCGAACTCGAAGAAATTTGTAATATTCTTGAGATATCGCTCTCTAATGTCCGGGTGTTGATACATCGCGCCCGACTCAAAGTCTTCGCGACCGTGGAACATTTCGAGGAAACTGGCGAATGTTGACCTGCAAACAGCAAGTAGCGGTCTCAAGTGACTATCTGGATGGCCAGCTGAGTTTTCGTCAGCGGTTGTTGGTACGCCATCATTTGCTGTTCTGTCCGAACTGCAGGCGTTTTATCAGGCAAATGCGTTTGTTGAGGGGCACGTTGCAAAAACTTCCCGAACCGCCACCGGAGGATCTGGAGCAGACGGTTGAGCGAATGATGCGCGAGCAGTCGCGCTGATGGCGGGGCATGAACGAGAACACTGTCGGTGGATGTGATGGGGGCCGACGGCATCCTCGCTCTGCTTTTACGGCACAAAACGCTGAATGACTTCAGCGTTTTGTCTATTGAGTAAACCTTTCTTTTAGAACTTGGCTTCCAGGTCCAGCTGCAAGGTGTTGGCCTTGGCATCTTTCTGGGTGGAGGTCGCGTAGTCGGCCTTGGTCAGGAAGTAGGTCACGCCGACACCGAAGTTCTTGTCGATTTCATAACCCACTTTGAACTTGTGACCGCGGGAACCGGTAGTACCGTTGGCGAAGTCAGAATCGGTGAAAGCGCCGACCACGGCGTTACGCTGAATATCGCGGTAGTTGTAGTCCAGGCTGAAGGCGTTGAGCTTGGATTTGAAACCCACCAACCAGGCATCATCCTGATCGCTGTCGGTGGCAGCGTTATGCACGTATTGGCCGTACAGCGACAGCGGCACGGGCAGGTTGGCGATATCGACCTGGCCGAAGCCTTCGTACAGGCGGAACTCGTCAGTGCTGTTACCGTTGACGCCGAGTGCACATGGGGTGGTCTTGGTCCCGGTGGTCGGGCACTTGCTGTCCTTGTCGTTGTTGTAGCTGTAAACGCTGCCGCCCAAGGTCACTTTCAGGCTGTCGGTAGGGGCGAAGCGAGCACCCAGCTGGCCGGCGTACAGGCTCAGGTCGTGCTTGAATTGCACGCCTTCGCCGTCAACGTTGTCCTTGAGGGTGTAGTAACCGGCGCTACCAAACATTTCGACGCCGCTGTTGCCCAGGTTGTGTTTGTAAGTGGCGGCCAGACCTTCCGGGTTGATATCGCTATCCCAGATTACATCGCCCATATTGACCCACGGCTGTGGCATCTTGCCGGCAATCAGGTGCAGGTCCTTGACGGCGGTCGGGTGGTAGTCGATGAACGCCATGTCCAGCCACAGTTGCTTCTTGTCGAAGTAGTTGTCCAGATCCTGGTTGGTGGAACGTGCATCGTCACCGCCGCCAGTGGCGATACGGATACCGGTATTCACCTGCGGGTTGATTTCGGTATAGGCGCCCAGGCGAGCACGAATACGTTGGCGGTCCTTGTTCTTGCCATCGGATTCGCCGTCGATCTTGACGGTTTCCTGACGAACCCGTACATCCCCCTTGAGTTCGGTTTTGGCGGCCCAGGCGACTTTCTGTTCGAAGGCACTGAGATCGGATTTTTTCACCTGGTCGGCGGCAGCTTCTTGCTTGGCTTGATTCTCACTGGCGAGTTCAGTTTGCAGCTCGGAGTACTGTGCAGGCGAAATAGAGCCGTTGGCTTTTAGCATTTCGAGCAGTTTGGCATCGACCGCAGCGCTGGCCGGAACGCTCATGGCCAATACCAGGCCACCACACAGTCCCGCAGCAACCCGTGTAGATACAAGACGCATTATGAATCTCCCAGTGCTGAGATGGCCCTAGCCACCCCAAGAAAAATCGGCCCTTTACGGGCTCACGTTAACGAGGCTTGGCGTGTCATGAGCGTGTTGGCAAACAGGTCGCTCATAACCCCGTGTTCTAAGAAGCGGCGTCAGTATCGCGGGTGGATATGACAGAAAAGTGGCAGACTGATAGCAAGTCTGTGACAGTGAAGCGATTCAGTGGTTGGGTGATACCATCGCGTCTACGCCGCGCCTTGAGGACTATTAATGCCGCTTCAACGACTCGACAGCCTGTCCACCATCCCCGCCCATGAATGGGATGCGCTGGTGCCGGTGGCCCAGCCTTTTTTGCGCCATGCCTTTCTCAGTACCCTGGAAGACAGTGCCAGCCTGGGCCCGCATTCAGGCTGGCAGCCCGAGCATTTACTGCATTATGAAAATGGGCAGTTGCAGGCGGCGTTGCCCAGTTATCGAAAATGGCATTCCTACGGTGAGTACGTGTTCGATCACGAGTGGGCGCAAGCCTGTGAGCGGGCAGGTATCGAGTACTACCCTAAGCTGCTTGCGGCAGTACCGTTCAGTCCGGTCAGCGGCCCCCGGTTGTTGGCCGCCCGTGCCGAGGACGGGCTTGAGCTGCTGGCGGCCTTGCCCGGTTATCTGCAGATCGAAGGGTTGTCCAGCGCCCATATCAATTTCACCGACCTGCTGGCCGATACGGCGCTGGCGCAACAACCCGGCTGGATGCAACGGCTGGGTTGTCAGTTTCACTGGCAGAACCGCGGGTACCGGGACTTTCAGGATTTTCTCGATGCCCTGAGCTCACGCAAGCGCAAACAGATGCGCAAAGAGCGTGAGCAAGTGGCAGGGCAGGGGTTTGAGTTTGAGTGGCTGGAAGGCCAGCAGGTGAGTGAAGCGCAATGGGATTTTGTCTACGCCTGCTACGCCAACACCTATGCTGTGCGACGGCAAACGCCGTATCTGACCCGGGATTTCTTCAGCCTGCTGGCCGAACGCATGCCCGAATCGATTCGCGTGGTGTTGGCCAAACAGGGTTCGATCCCGGTAGCGATGGCGTTCAGCCTGATCGGCGGCGACAGTCTCTATGGTCGCTACTGGGGATGTCTTGGCGAGTTTGACCGCCTGCATTTCGAGACGTGTTTCTACCAGGGCATGGATTACGCTATCGCCCACGGTATCAGGCGTTTTGATGCCGGTGCTCAGGGCGAGCACAAGCTGATTCGCGGCTTTGAACCGGTGATCACACACTCATGGCATTACCTGCGCCATCAGGGCTTGAAGGCGGCCGTAAATGACTTTTTGCAGCGTGAGCGGGTCGGTGTGCTGGCGTATGCCGAAGAGGCGAGGTCGGCGCTGCCATATCGGCAGGCCTGACCCTCGCGTCCGGCCGTTTAGCTGCCTTCCTTGCCCAGCCAGCGATAGACCAGTGCGCCAATGGCCGCACCGAGCATCGGCGCCAACCAGAACATCCATAACTGCTGAAGCGCCCAGCCGCCCACGATCAGCGCCGGGCCTGTGCTGCGCGCCGGGTTGACCGACGTGTTGGTCACCGGGATCGAAATCAGGTGGATCAGCGTCAGCGCCAGGCCGATGGCCAGAGGGGCGTGCCCCGCGGATACCCGTTTGTCAGTGGCGCCCATGATGATCAGGATAAACATGGCGGTCATGGTGATTTCACAGATGAGCCCCGACACCATGGAGTAGCCCCCGGGTGAGTGGTCGCCATAGCCATTGGCTGCGAGCCCGCTGGCAGCCAGATCAAAGCCGGGTTTGCCACTGGCAATCATGTACAGGAGCCCGGCAGCAATCACGCCGCCGAGGATCTGGGCAATGATGTAGGCAGGCAGTTCTTTTGCAGGAAAGCGTCCACCAACCCACAAGCCGAACGACACGGCCGGGTTGAGATGGCAACCACTTATATGGCCGATGGCAAAGGCCATGGTCACCACGGTCAAGCCAAATGCCAGAGCCACCCCCAGCAGGCCGATGCCGACATCAGGAAACGCGGCTGCGAGCACAGCACTGCCGCAACCGCCCAATACCAACCAGAAAGTACCCAGCAACTCAGTGACGGAACGTTTGAACAAGGTCATGGAGGAGATCCCGGATGGATAAATCCATCGAGCAATTGAAGCGGCGTTGCCTCCTGCGATTTACTACAGGATTCTCCCGAATCCTTTACTAATTACAGCACTCGCCGGTTTTTTTTCCAGTGCCATAAAAAACGCCAGCCCCCTTTGAAATCGGGGGCTGGCGTTGTGCTCCACGCGCTTTGCAGCTAGCGCTTTTTTGGTTCAGTCGATGCCGACAAAACCACCGGTCTGGTGTTGCCACAAACGCGAGTACAAGCCACCTTTGGCGAGCAGCTCGCTGTGGGTTCCGGATTCAGCGATACGGCCGTTTTCCAGGACCACCAGACGGTCCATCCGTGCAATGGTGGAGAGGCGGTGGGCGATGGCAATCACGGTTTTGCCTTGCATCAGGGTTTCCAGGCTTTCCTGGATCGCGGCTTCGACTTCGGAGTCCAGTGCCGAGGTGGCCTCGTCCATGATCAGGATCGGAGCGTTCTTGAGCAGCACGCGGGCAATGGCGATACGCTGGCGCTGGCCGCCGGACAGCTTGACGCCGCGCTCGCCCACATGAGCGTCAAAACCGGTGCGGCCCTGGGCATCGGATAGCAGCGGGATAAACTCATCGGCCCGGGCTTTGCGCACGGCTTCCCACAGCTCCTCGTCGGTGGCGTCCGGCTTGCCGTACAGCAAATTGTCGCGGATCGAACGATGCAGCAGCGAGGTGTCCTGGGTAATCATTCCGATCTGTTCGCGTAAGCTTTCCTGCGTCACTTCGGCGATGTTTTGATCGTCGATCAGGATGCGACCGCCTTGTAGGTCATACAAGCGCAACAACAGGTTCACCAGGGTTGACTTGCCGGCACCGGAAGGGCCGATCAGGCCGATTTTTTCACCGGGTTTAATTACCAGGTTGAGGTCGCTGATGATCCCGCTGCGCTTGCCGTAGTGGAAGTCAACGTGTTCAAAACGCACTTCGCCACGGTTGACGATCAAGCGTGGAGCCTGGTCGCGGTCAGTCACGGCGACAGGTTGGGCGATGGTCTCCAGGCCGTCCTGAACCATGCCGATATTTTCAAAAATGCCGTTGACCACCCACATGATCCAGCCGGACATGTTGACGATACGAATCACCAGGCCGGTGGCCAGGGCAATTGCGCCGACGCTGATCAGCGACTGGCTCCACAGCCACAGCGCCAGGCCGCTGGTGCTGACGATCAGCAGGCCATTCAGGCTGGTGATTGCCACGTCCATGCTGGTGACCACGCGACTGGCCAGTCGGGTTTTTTCGGTTTGCTCGATAATGGCTTCGCGCGCGTACTGCTGCTCAAAGTTTGTGTGGGCGAACAATTTGAGGGTGGTGATGTTGGTATAGCCGTCGACGATGCGGCCCATCAGTTTGGAGCGTGCATCAGAAGATACCACCGAGCGTTCCTTGACCCGTGGTACGAAGTAATACAAGGCCCCGACATAGCACAGGATCCAGGTCAGCAGGGGGATCATCAGGCGCCAGTCGGCTTCGGCAAACAGCACCAGCGAGCTGATGGCATAGATCAGGACGTGCCACAGCGCATCGACGGCCTGTACCGCCGAATCACGCAGGGAGTTGCCGGTTTGCATGATGCGCTGGGCGATGCGCCCGGCAAAATCGTTCTGGAAAAAGTTGAGGCTTTGCTTGAGTACATAACTGTGGTTTTGCCAGCGGATCATGCTGGTCATGCTGGGGCTCAGGGTCTGGTGCACCAGCAGGTCATGCAGGCCGAAGAACACCGGGCGGATGATCAGTGCGACCACGGCCATCCAGATCAGCTCACCGCTGTGGACCTTGAAAAAGTCAGTATTGGGCGTGCCCTGGGTCAGGTCGATCAGCGTGCTCAAGTAGCTGAAAAGCGATACTTCGATCAGTGCCGCGATCAGCCCGACCACCAGCAAGGCGGCAAACACGGGCCAGACCTGGCGCAGGTAGTAGAGATAAAATGCCCAGACAGTGCTGGGCGGAGCCGGAGTGGGGGCTTCGCGAAAAATATCGATCAGTTGTTCGAAGCGACGATAGAGCATTGGCACTGACGCCCGCAGCGCGGGCTCTCCTTATAGTGGTGTGACCGGCAGAGCAAAACACGGTCGCTGCAGGCGAAGGCAGCATAGCCGTCTGCGGCAGCAGCGACCGTGTATTGTTTCCAGTCAGCGCTTCCTGCGTGATAGCGCCTGTCAGTCGATACGCTTGGCCGACTTGATCAGGACCGGATCGATGGGCACATTTTGCATGCCTTGTTTGGTGGTGGTTTGCGAGTTGACGATCTGGTCAACAACATCCATGCCATTTACTACCTTGGCAAAAACGGCGTAACCGGCATCACGGCCCGGGTCCAGAAACGCATTGTCTGCCACGTTGATGAAGAATTGACTGGTGGCCGAGTTCGGGTTCGACGTGCGTGCCATCGACAGGGTCCCGCGAACGTTATGCAAGCCGTTGCTGGCTTCGTTCTTGATCGGGTCGCGGGTCTGTTTTTGCACCATCTGCGACGTAAAACCACCACCTTGCACCATGAAACCCGGGATCACGCGGTGAAAAATGGTGTTGTTGTAAAAGCCGCTGTCGACATACTTGAGGAAGTTGTCAGTGCTGATCGGAGCCTTGACCGGGTCCAGTTCGATTTCGATCTTGCCAAAGCTGGTATCCAGTACCACGTGAGGCGCTTTGGCAGTTTCAGCCGCCATAAGGTTGGCAGCGAACAGCAGGGCGCCAGCGGCAAGAGCAATTTTTTTAAGCATGGTTCAGTGATCCTGAAAAGTTGGGTGACCGTTCTATGCCGCACCGTCAGTGAAGCTGGGGGGCATTGAACCAGTGCCCGTGCCACATCTTGCAATGGCAGATGTTCACGGGCGGCGGGTGTTGGACAGGATATTCTCGAATCAGGTTCCTGCCCACTGCTCATCACGCTTGCTGCGGTGCGGCGAAAGGTGCCTCGAGCGGTGCCGTGTCGAAAGTTCGCAACAATTCGACAAGGATTTGAGTTGCCGGGCCCAGGGGTTTGTCCTTGTTGGCGTACAGGAAAAACACCGGGTGACGATTGCCGCCCTGGTTGAGCGGCAACGGCTTGAGGAGACCTTCCTTGAGCTCGCGCTCGATCATGTGCCGTGGCAACCAGGCAAACCCCAGCCCGCTGCCCACAAAGGCAGCCGCCGTGGCCAGGCTGCCGACGGTCCAGCGCTGCTCGGAGCCCAGCCAGCCAACGTCGCGTGGTTGCTGGCGCCCGGAGTCACGAATCACCACTTGTAACTGGCTTTCGAGGTCCTGGAAATGCAACTCGCGTTGCAGGCGATGCAACGGGTGGTCGGGATGGGCCACGGCGACAAACTCCACGGTGCTCAACTCGGTACCCAGGTAGCCGGGAATATTGAAGCTGCTGATGGCCAGGTCAGCCACGCCTTCGAGCAGCACTTCCTCGACGCCGGAAAGAACCTCTTCACGCAGACGTACGCGACAGCCCCGGCTTTGCGGCATAAAAGCGGTCAGGGCGCGCACCAACCGGGCGTTGGGGTAGGCTGCGTCGACGACCAGGCGCACCTCGGCTTCCCAGCCTTGCTCCATATGATGGGCAAGGTCTTCGAGCTGGCTGGCCTGCTTGACCAGTTGCCGGGAGCGACGCAGCAACACGCCACCGGCTTCTGTCAGCACCGCCTTGCGTCCGTCGATGCGCAGCAGCGGCACGCCGAGCTGGTCCTGCATGCGGGCCACGGTATAGCTGACAGACGACTGTGAGCGGTGGAGAACTTCAGCGGCTTGTGCGAAGCCTCCGTGGTCGACCACAGCCTGCAAGGTGCGCCATTGATCAAGGGTCACGCGGGGCGCTTTCACAATGAATTCCTCTGATTTTGGAGTGGTTACAGGATACCGTTAAACAAACAGATTTATAGATAGGTTGTAGCAGGTAATTGCGCTTTTTTATCGAATCAATGACCCCTAATCTTGGCTCCATTCTTACAGCATTTACAGATGGAGCTTGTCCGCCATGTCCAATGTTCTGATCATTGAAAGTAGCGCCCGCCAGCAAGGCTCGTTTTCCCGTCAGTTGACCCAGCAGTTCATCAGCCAGTGGCAAGCAGCCCATCCGACCGATCAGGTCACCGTTCGCGACCTTGCCCTGCACCCGGTACCGCACCTTGATGCCAACCTGTTGGGTGGCTGGATGAAGCCCGAAGCACAACGCAGTGCAGACGAGCACGCCTCCCTCAAGCGCTCCGATGAGTTGACCGACGAGTTGCTGGCCGCTGATGTACTGGTGCTGGCGGCGCCCATGTACAACTTTGCGATACCGAGCACGCTCAAGGCCTGGCTGGACCACGTATTGCGCGCCGGGGTGACCTTCAAGTACACCGAAACCGGTCCACAGGGGCTTTTGACCGGCAAGAAAGCATACGTGTTGACGGCTCGCGGCGGGCTATATGCGGGTAGCACCTCGGACCATCAGGAACCATATCTGCGTCAGGTCATGGCCTTTGTCGGCATTCACGATGTGACCTTTATCCATGCCGAAGGGATGAACCTGGGCGGTGACTTCCAGGAGAAAGGTTTGAATCAGGCCAAGGCCAGGTTGTCTGCCATCGCGTAGTCTGTTAATCGACAGATAATCGCCCGATGGCTTAATTGTTTCATTGCTCCTTCAAGCATGCGGTTCGCGCATCGAACCTCCCTTTGCACTTTATTGAGTGCCCGTGCCCGATCAGCCTTTGCGCTGGATCGGGCTTTTTTTGTCGGGAGCATTTGTTGCGTACAAGCATGTTCACGCCTTTCAAGTGCGCTATGTATCTATCTTTTTACAGGTCCATGCTCTGTTAGCTTTGCCCTTTAATTGTTTTGCCCGGGATCCTTATCGGATGGCAAAACATCACTGATTAAGGGCTGTGTGCCATGTCCATGCTTTCGTCCCGCCCAGAGGCGCAACTCCAAAGAGAAGCGCTGGCCATTGCCGGCCACCTATCCCGACAGCCCACTTTTCTTGCGGCCGCCAGAGATTCGTTTCGCACAAAGTTGCACCGGCGCTTTGCGTTTGTGTCACAAGCATTTGACCTGGATGCAATGCATGTCACTGATTATCGGCTTGTGTGGAATCAGGATCAGACCGAGCAGGTTGCCAGTCCCGCCACTTCCCGGACTCTGGGTGAGGAACTGAGTCGATATCTGGCGAGCCGTGAGCTGCCGGTTTTTCAGGGGTTGGTCGGTATCTTCGACAAGGCGGGAGTCTATGGGGATCTGGGGGCGCGCATTGTTGGCGGCGACAATACCGGCAGTGAGCTCGTGGCCATGTTGCAGGATGTAGGTGTCCGGGCCAGCTTGAACTACCAGCAACAGGTAGCGGCTTTTTATAGCGGTACACCGCTGGACGGGCTCAAGTCGGCCATGACTGTTGCCTCGCCCCATGAGCTGGCAGGTGTCGATCCGCAGCGACTTGTTTTCGGCGTCCTGGGGGTATCCGGCCATGAATGGGAGAGCCGCAGCATTGTCCAGCTGTTCGCGGCCTACAGGGAGAGCGGCGAGTTGGCTGCGCATCCGGACGGCATGAGCACGGACGGCCAAATGACTGCCTGGACATACCCTGCGGCCAGTGCGGGCCATTTTTATCGCAGTCACTCCGGTCTGGAGAAGCCTGGGGTTCTGCTTAAACTTCTACAGGACGCCGATAATCGCTATGCCCGTGACCTGCCGATGAACGAGCCTCTCAAGGCCTGGCTGACACAAAGAATGGCCAGACAAAGGGCCGCTGAAGCCAATCTGCGTTTGCGCGACGGCACCTTGACGGCTGAAGGGGCGGCCATGATCAAGGGGATAACCGGCGGCGTGCGCGATGCGATGGATCTGCACAGCCCCGGCGTGTATGAGCTGTTTCTGCGGGTGCCTGGAATCGAGGCCCGGGTTGCCGGATGTCTGGTTCTTACCAGCAGTCCGCGGGATCTGCCCATCTACAGTCCTGCGGGTGTCATCCTGTTGATTGCAGGTCAGGGACTGATCGAGTTTTCCTCGGGCAGTGAGTTCAGTGACTGCATGACGCTCTGGCTGGATCAACCACAAAACCATCCCTGGTTGCGAGCCGGGGTTGCGTTGGGCCACCGGGACGCTGTTTTTGCCCATCGTCCACGTGCGCTTGTGGACTATCCGGGTGTACCCGGCGGCGATGCCTTTGCCCACTGCCTGACAACACTGCTGAGCTGGCAGCAGGACAGTTGTACGCACCTGATCCGTTCTGGCTCGGTGGAGCCCCTTTATCTGGAGCAGGCAATTGATCTCAGGGCCAGGTTTCGTGTCGGGCATGTGCTGCAGGTGTGCGAGTCAGCCCGACAGGGAAAACACACCGCGCAAGCGTTCAGGAACACCGCCCTGAATGACGGGTTGGTGCAGGCATTCCCCCTGATCCAGCCACTGGTTTCACCATTCGATATGGACAGTCTGAATCTCAAGGGTTACCGCGATGACAGCAAAGTCACAGATCTGTCAGCCGGGAGGATAAATCCAGAGCATTTGCAGCTTGTCAGTACCAGTCCGCTCGGCGATGTGCTACGTGAAATGGTTGCCAATCTCGAGGCATTCAACGTTTTTGCCCAAGCAGATCTTTTCTTTATCTGTGCAGGTGACAATTGCATCGAAATGGCAGCGCAGGAGTTTCGTGAAAGCATACAGGCTCTTGTTCGCCCATTGAGGTACATCGCTGTCGAGTACCAATTGCCTGTAGCACCCGAGGCGGTGCCAGATGAACCGATAAACACGTTCAAACAGCAGGCAGACGCTACCTTGGCGGACTTGCAGGCTATGTCCGAAATGCTCAAGCAGTCTGCTGTACCGTCTTCGCGCAGGCTGCGTCCAGCCATGCATTCAGAGCTGCAGTGCGCCATCAGTGAGGTAATTCGCCAGTTTCAGTTGTTCAAGGATGACTTGCGTGGCGAGGCTATACAGGTGCTGTACCAGCGCCTGCCGCTTGCAGAAACACTGCCGGTCAGACTGCGCGGGCATCTGGAGACCTACCTGCAGGGTGACGGGCAAACCTATCTTTTTGATTACGGTGAGTCTGTAACTCTGCCGGAAATGCTCGAGTACTACCGTGTCATTCCGGCTGGCCCAACTACGGCTCCTGCCAGGCTGCAGGCACTGAACGATCTTGAAGAGCAGTATGCAGTTCGGTGTATGGGTATGGAGCGGGGCACGCCCCTGATTGACTGCCTTCTCACTGCGGATCAGGAGCGAAAGCTGCTGAATGCCGTCAAGGGTTTTATATCGTCCCGGCAGCCTTCACAAGGTGTTAACGCTCTGCCGCCGCTGGAATTGCTGGCACATTACCTGCCTGATTTTGACCCTGCCCGGTTCGCTCACACCAGGCCTGCAGTCGCGCTGCAACAGCTGCTGACTTCAGAATGCGGTCAGTATCTCGGTCGCGAATTGCTCAAGGTCCTGGGGTGGCATGGCGCACGCGATGGTGAGACCAGCCCGGTGACGCTATGTACCCAACTGGTCTGGAAGACTCTTGTGCTTCGATACTCGCAGGCTGGTGAAGTGGCCGGTTACGATTTGCACTCGGATCGTCTATGGGGCAGGACCTATGCGTGGATCCGCAGCGATTTTGAGACCTTTTTGCTTACTTCGCGACAAGCTGCATCCTCGGCGTTTGCCGCGTTGCTGGCGCGGTTGTTGCGAACGGCCATGCCACCGGATTTCAGTGTCCGCGATATTCCTGGCGAACTGACTTACGGTTCGCCCTGTTGGGTCAACTTGCGCCATGGTGCCGAACTGGCGCATGCCATCGAGCCAGGCTCGACACTGCGCATGACATTTCAGGAAGTCATCCTGTTGCCTGGCAAGCAGGGGCAGGGGCTCGTTTTTTCCGCCAAAGCAAACGAGCAGGAACAGGTTCTGCTCCGCGAGAAGTCTTCAGCCATTCTTGCCTTGCGCCTGCCTCCACTGATGGCCTGGGCGGCCCTGCATGGCGTTGTACCTAAAATGCCCCTGGCTGCTTATTCCAGCGTGGAGATGCAGCGCGCAGTACAAGCGCTGGATGCGTATGAACACGCGATTTTCAAAGCAACCAATGACCTGTTCAAACCTGCCCCCAACAGGTTTGAAATTGCAAAAAAAGAGCTGGCACGGCGCGGCCTGAATCCCTATTTCAGCGAGTTCACGGCTGCCAGGGGCAGAATGCCGCTGTTTGAGCTTTACGCTGCCGGCAAGCATCTGGAGCTGGATTTTCCGCCCTACACATCAGCCACCATACCGAGTGCCGAGGAGGTTCGTGCAAGTGCCGAGCGCTTCTCACGGCTCAAGAAGTTGCCGGTGAATATCGAGCTGGAATTCAACCGGCAGTACAATGCCTATGAAGCGGCGCTGGTGGCAGCACAACAGGCGGTTGTCAGGTTTTTACTGGACAGCCTGCCCCCGCGGCAGCGTCAGGACATTGAATACAGCCATGTCAGGGTATTGCGAGTCAGAGCTGAAAGTACCGGCAGTGTCAGTGAGGACAGCCCCGAAATCACGGACTCACTGATGTTGCGTCAGGGGTTTATTCTCGAAGTGTGCAAAAAAGAAACCTGTGATCTCTACGAGATTTTCCCAAGGGCGCTGCACATACAAGAGAGTCCAAGGCTCAAGCCATTGCTGGTAGGAGGCGTAATCGCTCCAAAGAAAATCGGTATTCACACCTGGGTCCACACTTTTCGGCATGGCACGGTTTTGAATATTGACGAAAATGCCTATCGGACCGGGCACAAACCCATGCCCCATGAGACCTCCCGATCCAGGCTGATTATTGAGGAGCTTGGTAGCGTGCCAGCGGGAGACGAGACGAGCAGTCATCTGCCCGATACGTTCAACTCCTTGCGCAGCAAACAGATTGCCAGGCTGATTCCGCTCTATATCGACAAGGGGCAAGCTCGTGCGGCTGCCCGGGGAGTGACGGCTTTTGACCAGGCACATCCTGCCCTGTCATTGCTAAAGGTGATTACGCCATTTTGGGGGGGCATCGAGGATCTGCTTTCGGATGATCAGAAACGCAGAGCTTCGGGGGCATTCGGGATGCTCCTGGACCTGCTGTTTTTGGTCCCCGTCGTAAGATTTGCCGGGGGGGCAGTGCGGGTGATCAACCTGGCTGGAAAGATCGGCTTCAAGGCCGTGTTGCCCCGGATGGGCAAGCTCGCCAGAACCCTGCTGGTGTCTCTGGCTCAGGAGCTGAACCCCCTGGATGGCTTGCCCCGTTTGCTCAAGTGGAGCGGTGTCAAACTGCTTGAGGGTGGTGCTTGTCTGGCTGAGAAAGGTCTCGGGCACTTCAGGCAAGTGACCAGCCTTTCAAGCGTGGCGCGTTACGACATTAAACAGGGGCTGGTAACGATCGCGGATCCCGGGGCCTGGAAGCCTGTGGCTCAGGGCGATGAGCTGCGTACGGTCAGTGATGTTAAAAACGTGCAGGTTCGCAACACGGGCAGCGTCACGACCAGTGATTACCGCCTGATTGATCCTGTATCCAGTCTTCCCTATGGGCCGCGCTTGGCCTCAGGCGCCCGGTCAGTACATTTCGGCCAGCAAAAATTCTTTGTTTCTGCCAGCCCTGATCTTCCCGATGGTTATTACTTGCTGCGAGTCAGAAGTCCTGACAATCCCTCGCAACTGCTCAGCAGCGGGGTAATTGCCAAGCCTGAAGCGGGTGCTGCGGGGCAATGGAAAAGAAGAGGGATCAAGGGCGGGGGGGATGAAGTGCCAGAGACCGCCAGTTTGCATACCTGGAGACTGCAGGACGATAACGGGCTGGCCTCATTGGGGGACATGACCACATTCCGGCGCAGCGACGTTTCATTGAAAGGGCGGCAGCCCGATACGACAACAGGTGTCCATACCTTCGACAATAGATCCTATATCGCGGTTGGAGATCCGCCCGAGGCTTATGAGGTGGTGCGGGTCAGAAACAGATTCTGGCAGTTGCATACGGATGGTGAACAGGCTGGCCCCTTTGTTGCGTATAGGCCAGCTCAGGGCCAGACCTCAGGTGTCTGGGACCTGGCCCCGCAGATTACTCTGCAACCCAAGCCAAGATCGAAATGGGAGACCGCCCCCGAGATCCTGTTCACCCCGGAGCCGGACGGGCCGCAGCTTTACCGCAACCTGAACAAGCTGCCGACGAGTACCCCCTGGCAGGTTGAGAGCGGCATCGACTTCAAGCGAATTGAGCAGGAAATCCGCACCCGGTTCAATGTCGAACTGGAGGGCGTTGAAGTCATTTCGACAACGGCCAGTGATTTGGCGGTCAGGATGGATATCCCCTACGACGCGGCCTCTACGAAAGCCAGCCCTGTCGCCTGGACCTCCCCGCAAGGCAAGATCCATATCGCCACGGATCATCCGGATTATGTGGTAAACGGTCTGGTGGACTCCGACAAGGTGCGCTCCACGGTAGTGCATGAGTATGTCCATGCGGCCTCTCATCGCAGAGCCGGTTTGCAGGTCATTTCCGGGGAGGGGGTCAATTATGACGAAAGTGTGGTGGATTATTTCGCGGAAAAAATCTACTCGCAGATTTATCCCGGACGGCCCTACAAAAGCGGCTATTTCACCGCGGACGGAGCCCTGTGGCACGGGCAACTGGTGCCGTTTATGAGTCAAAGCGCAACCATGAACCTGGTTGAGATCCAGCAGGCACTCTTTCACGATCCGGCGTTGTTCAGGCCGCTGGGCCCGGACGCCTTGCAGGAATGGAAGCGGCTGACCGGTTTCTAGTGCTGTGCGCCCTGAGGTCTCAATTGCCCTGGAGCGGATGAGATTGGCAAGCCAGCATTTTACTTCCCCGGCAAACCCGCTAAGGTCGCCCATTCTTTCGAATTCGCCACGGCGTAAACGAACAGGCAACTACGGTTTTTGAGCGAGAGATTCATGGGCTATCTGTTAATTGTTACCCTGATTCAGGCGTTTTCATTCAGCCTGATTGGCGAGTATCTGGCGGGGCACGTCGACAGTTACTTTGCGGTACTGGTGCGTGTGGTACTGGCGGGGCTGGTATTTATTCCGCTCACACGCTGGCGTCAGGTCGAACCCGGTTTCATGCGCGGCATGCTGTTGATCGGGGCGCTGCAGTTCGGTGTCACCTACGTCTGTCTGTACTTGAGTTTTCGAGTGCTTACGGTTCCGGAGGTGTTGTTATTCACCATCCTGACCCCCCTGCACGTGACCCTAATCGAGGATGCAATCAACCGCCGTTTCAACCCGTGGGCGCTTGTTGCGGCACTGGTCGCCGTTATGGGGGCTGCGGTCATTCGTTTTGACACCATCAGCCCCGAATTTTTCAAGGGCTTCCTGCTCCTGCAACTGGGCAACTTCACTTATGCCGCCGGTCAGGTGATGTACCGGCATCTGGTCGCACGCTACCCGAGCGATTTGCCGCATTACCGGCGCTTCGGTTACTTCTATCTGGGTGCGCTGGCTGTGGTACTGCCTGCTTTTGTGTTGTTCGGCAAAGCCGATTTCTGGCCTGAAGCCCCCTTGCAGTGGGGAGTGCTGGTGTTTCTGGGGCTGGTCTCCACTGCACTTGGCCTGTATTGGTGGAACAAGGGCGCGTGCATGGTCAGTGGCGCGACCCTGGCGGTCATGAACAACGTGCATGTGCCGGTGGGTCTGTTTTTCAGCCTGTTGATCTGGAATCAACACGAGCCTCTGGGGCGGTTGTTCCTGGGCGGGCTGGTGATATTGATTGCCGTCTGGATAAGCCGGCTAGACCGCAGGGCTGTGACGGTCTAAGGTCAATCTCAGTCCATCTATCGCCTTAAGGGAGAGTCGGAATGACAGTCAGGGTGTTGATCTTGCCGGGCCTGTTCAATTCAGGAACAGAGCATTGGCAATCTCACTGGGAGCAGCGCTACAGCGGTTTGCATCGGGTCAAACAGGACAATTGGGAAACCCCCGCCTGTGTTGACTGGGTGCAGAACCTGCATAAAAAAATCACCAAGAGCGAGCGCCCCGTAGTGCTGGTGGGTCACAGCCTGGCGTGTACGCTGATAGCCCGCTGGGCCCAGCAGCACCCCAAGGAGGCAAGGCGGGTGCGCGGGGCGTTGCTGGTGGCACCCAGTGATACCGAGGCCGACAGCTACCCGGCCGGGACCTCAGGCTTTAGCCCCATGCCGCTCAATACCCTGCCTTTTGATGCCATCACCGTAGCCAGTACCAACGACCCCTATGTCACCCGCGAGCGGGCCGAGGCCTTCAGCCAGGCCTGGGGGAGTGAACTGGTATGGTTGGAGAATGCCGGGCATATCAATGGCGAAGGTGGCTTTGGCACCTGGCCGCAGGGCATCGAGTTACTGTTCAAACTGACCGGTGACCCGCAGTTCAAGCAGGCTTGAGCAGGTAGATACTCTGTGGCAAGTCAAGCCCAATCAAAAGCCCCCTCACCCTAGCCCTCTCCCGAAGGGAGAGGGCACTGACCGCATGCGGCCTCAAAAACTTCACTGATCAGCACCCTCTCCTTTCGGGAGAGGGTTGGGGTGAGGGGCTTTCAGCTATCACTTTTGCCTCAGCGGCTATACATCACTCTTCGATCGGTATTCTGGTCAACAGCCCCTTGCGCAGGTCATTGCCGCTTGGTTGCTGGTACACGCTTAAACCGAACTCGGGCAGTACTGACAGCAGATAGTCGAAGATATCGCCCTGAATGCGTTCGTATTCGTCCCATACCGTTGTTCGGGTAAAGCAGTACACCTCCAGGGGTACGCCTTGAGGCGTGGTTTGCAGTTGGCGCACCATGCAGGTCATGTTCGGCTGGATATCGGCATGGCTTTTCAGATAGGCAAGGGCATAGGCGCGGAAAGTACCGATATTGGTCATGCGTCGACGGTTGGCTGACATGGCTGCCACGTTGCCCTGGGCTTCATTCCAGCTTTTGAGTTCGGCTTTCTTGCGATGCAGGTAGTCGCTCAGCAGGCGCACTCCCTCCAGACGTTGCTCCTGCTCATCGGTCAGGAACGCAACATCGCTTGCGTCAATAAACAGGCTGCGCTTGATCCGCCGGCCGCCGGACTGCTGCATGCCGCGCCAGTTCTTGAACGACTCGGACATCAGGCGCCAGGTGGGTATCGAGACAATGGTCTTGTCGAAATTCTGCACCTTGACGGTATGCAGGGTGATATCGATCACATCACCATCGGCCCCGACCTGAGGCATTTCGATCCAGTCGCCAACCCGCAGCAAGTCGTTGCTGGTCAACTGTACGCTGGCCACGAACGACAGCAGGGTGTCCTTGTAGACCAGCAGGATAACCGCAGACATTGCCCCCAGCCCGGAAAGCAGCAGCATTGGCGAGCGGTCGATCAGGGTCGCGACAATGATGATGGCCGAGAACACATACAGCAACATTTTGGTCAGCTGAATGTAGCCCTTGATCGGGCGGGTCTTGGCGTAGTTGGTGCGCGAATAGATGTCGAGCAAGGCGTCCAGCAGTGAACTGATAACCCGCGTCAGTACGAAGATGGTGATGGCCAGCGCCAGGTTGCCAAGGAAGTGGCGACCGTTGTCGCTCATGTCCGGCACCAGATTGCGCCCGAACTGCACTATCAGCGAGGGAGTCAGTTGCGCCAGGCGATGGAACACCTTGTGTTCGCGTAAATCATTGATCCAGTGCAGGGCCGGTTGGCGGCCGAGCATTTTGGTCACGCGCAGGATAATAATGCGTGCGATATGACCGGCCAGCAGGGCGACGCCCACGAGAACGATCAGGCCCAGTATGGCCGAAACCCAGGGATGTTGATCCAGATTGGCCCACAGGTCCTGGATTTGGCTCCAGAGTGCTTGAGTATCCATAAGCTAAAACGATATCCGGTAATAAATGGCCATGGGATTAGAGCACTTCAGGGCGATTTGTGGGCCCTGATTGGACTAAAGACCCTAAAAAACCATTTGTTTCACGCCGTTCGTGCAAAGTAACTCGGCCTTGGCGCTCGAAACCGTTACTCTATGCCGCTGATTTTTTGTATTTCTTCGAGGTAGCACCCGTGTTTTCCGATTTCGCCCTGCACGAACGCCTGCTTAAAGCTGTGGCCGAGCTTAAATTTGTCGAGCCTACGCCTGTGCAAGCAGCGGCCATCCCGCTCGCGCTCGAAGGGCGTGACCTGCGGGTTACAGCTCAAACCGGGAGTGGCAAAACTGCCGCTTTCGTACTGCCGATTCTGAATCGTCTGATTGGTCCTGCCAAAATCCGCGTCAGTATCAAAGCGTTGATTTTGCTGCCGACCCGCGAGCTGGCACAGCAAACGCTAAAAGAAGTTGAGCGTTTTTCGCAGTTCACGTTCATCAAGTCCGGTCTGATCACCGGCGGTGAGGACTTCAAGGTTCAGGCGGCCATGCTGCGCAAGGTGCCGGATATCCTGATCGGCACCCCTGGCCGTTTGCTCGAGCAACTGAATGCCGGCAACCTTGACTTGAAAGAAGTTGAAGTTCTGGTACTCGACGAAGCCGACCGCATGCTCGACATGGGTTTCTCCGAAGACGTGCAACGTCTGGTCGATGAGTGCCCGAACCGTCAGCAAACCATGCTGTTCTCGGCCACCACCGGTGGTTCGGGCCTGCGTGAGATGATCGGCAAGGTACTGAACAACCCTGAGCACTTGCAGCTCAACCAGGTCAGCCAGTTGAACGCCACCACGCGTCAGCAGATCATCACGGCAGACCACAACCAGCACAAAGAGCAAATTGTTAACTGGCTGCTGGCTAACGAGACTTATCAAAAAGCCATCGTTTTCACCAACACCCGTGCCATGGCTGACCGCATTTACGGTCGCCTGGTGGCTCAGGAGTACAAGGCGTTCGTCTTGCACGGTGAAAAAGACCAGAAAGACCGCAAGCTGGCCATCGATCGCCTGAAGCAGGGCGGCGTCAAGATTCTGGTGGCTACCGACGTGGCGGCCCGTGGTCTGGACGTTGAAGGCCTGGATCTGGTGATCAACTTCGATATGCCTCGCAGCGGCGACGAGTACGTTCACCGTATTGGTCGTACTGGCCGTGCGGGCAATGATGGCCTGGCGATCTCGCTGATCTGCCACGGTGACTGGAACCTGATGTCCAGCATTGAGCGCTACCTGAAGCAAAGCTTCGAGCGCCGTACCATCAAGGAAGTCAAAGGCGTCTACGGCGGCCCGAAAAACGTCAAGGCTTCGGGTAAGGCTGTTGGCGTGAAGAAGAAAAAGACCGACGCCAAGGGCGTCAAGAAGAAGTCGGGCGCCAAGGCACCGACCAAGCGCAAGATCGCCAACCGCCCGAAGACCGACGCTCTTTCGTTGGTCAGCAAGGACGGCATGGCGCCGCTCAAGCGCCGCAAGCCAGAAGCACCAGCGGCTGAGTAAATCGCTGGCATGGCTCACAAAAAACCCGGCCTGCGCCGGGTTTTTTGTTGCCTGAAACGCCGCAGATTTTGTGAGCGCCGCAATGTCTGCAGGAGCTGGCTTGCCTGCGATGGTGTCATCGTGGGGTGACTGGGAAACCGCGCCGTCTGCATCGCGAGCAAGCCCGCTGCGACAATACCCGGGCGTTTCAGTAGAACGTCCGCTCGGTCTTAAATGTCAGTAAGCCATCACACTGGGTGTTCTGCCCGGAGTAGGCAGAGCAGTCGCTGCCGTCCAGGCTGGAATCGCTGTAGATCACGTTGAGGTCAATGCCCATCCAGGGGCGCGAGAGTTTGATCGACCAGTCATTGAATGCGCGTACGCTGCCACCGTCGGCAATGGACACCGGTGTGCCCAGTTGGTGGGTGGTGTATTTCATGCTTACGCCGATGCCAAAGGGCTGGTTGACCCCCAGGTCGGCAAACAATGTGCTGTCGCGGCGCCCCGGATCATTGCTGAAGGCGGCGCCAAAGCGCGTGCCCAGCACGGTGAGGCCTGCAAAGATCTGCTGGCTGTCGAGTGAGTCGACTTTGGGGTAGCTGTAATGGATCACCCCCAGCTCATAGCTCAGGGTCTGGTCAAAGGGGCGCTTGTAACCCAGATACGAATCCACTTCCAGGTTGCTGCCAGGCTTGATGCCCATGGTGGGCGCCCATTGCCCGACATACCAGCCGCTGTCGTGGGTCAGGTCCAGGCCGCCATGAAAGGTCGAGCCGGGGCTGGTGGGCTTGACCAGGCCCTGGGCCATGCTGCGGCTGGGCTGGGTGGCCAGCTTCAGGTCGAAGTCGCCCAGCTCGCGGGAAAACACCTGTGCGTCTGCAATGGTGCTGGTCAGCAGCGTGCTGGCCAGCAACACCGTCCGTGTCAGCATGATCGGCTCCCTATTTGGGCTCAAAGGCTTGATTCAGAGCCTTCGGAGCATACGCAGGAATATCGGCAACAAAGTGCCGTTCGTCGATTTATCGATGCGAATCGGGGGCGGGGCAGGGGAACAAAGGGGATAAATCGAGAGTCCTAGCGCCTTGAAGGGCAAAGCGCATAAGGACCAGATGAAGCGAGGGGGTATTACTTCTTGCCGAGCGTGATTTGCTTGGACGGGCCGAAAGTTTGGCCGCTGACGCCTTTGCTGATTTGCTGAATCTCGCCGCCGGATTTCAGGAATGCTTCGATTTGAGCATTGATGGAATCACTGGTTTCAACAGCGGGAGCTGGCTTTGCTTTGCTGGCGGATGCTTTTACACGCATGGCGGCTATTGACCTGTAGAAAATAACTTGGCCAGCGATAGTACCTGAAATACTTGACAATTGCTTGTTAAATATCTTCGTAAAATAATAGGGCCGCTTTGCAATACGGCTCGGCCAGTTGCATAAAGATCCGCTAACTCGCTGTTTTAATTCATAACAGCGGAGGGTTTTGAAGTGAATTCAGAGGTTCGCAGGTGGGCGATTTACCCCCGGCAGGCTGACGAATGGCACCCTAGGGGTAACGGAAAATCCTGATAAATCAAACCTTTCGCAGATTTTTTGGATACCGGGCTGCGGCACTCCAATTTGCCCCCCTAAACTCGGGTAGAATGCCGCCTACGTAATGAGGGTATTGGACATGGCTTTAATCGGTCGCTACAACAGTTTGCAAGTGGTTAAACATACAAACTTCGGTTTGTATCTGGATGGTGGGGCTGACGGCGAAATCCTGTTGCCCAATCGTTATATTCCAAAAGATATTCCCAGCGAAGATGAAGACTGGCTCAACGTCTTTGTTTATTTGGACAGCGCTGACAAGTTAATTGCCACCACTGAAAAACCAAAAGTTCAAGTCGGTGAATTTGCCAGCTTGAAAGTGGTTGAAGTTAACAGCATCGGCGTATTCCTCGATTGGGGTTTACCAAAAGATTTGCTGTTGCCGTATTCCGAAGAAAAGCGCCAGATGACCGCCGGCGAATATGTCGTGGTGCACGTCTACCTCGACAAGCACACGCGTCGTATCACCGCGACTGCCCGTCTGGACCGCTACCTGGACAAAACCCCGGCCAATTATCAGGTCGGCCAGGAAGTTGATCTGTTGGTGGCCGAGGCCACGGACATGGGCTTTAAAGCCGTGATCAACAACAAGCACTGGGGTTTGATCCACAAGAATGAAATCTTCAAGTTCATGCGTGCGGGCAAGCAGGAAAAGGGCTATATCAAGGAAGTCCGTGCGGACGGCAAGATCAGCCTGAGCCTGCAACCGGTTGGCCAGGAAGCAGCCAGCAGCCTGAATTCGAAGATCCTCAGCAAGTTGCGCGACAACAACGGTGTGCTCGCCGTGAGCGACAAAAGTGCCCCTGAAGTCATCAGTACTCATTTTGGCGTCAGCAAGGGCAACTTCAAGAAAGCCATTGGTGCGCTCTACAAGGAAGGCAAGATTGCGATCCACCCGGACCGTATCGAACTGATCTGATCCAACACGAGGGGCTGGCGACATGAGCAAGGCAGTGTGGGCGTATATCGGTGCGTTACTGGCTTTTCTGGTGCTTGACGGCCTGTGGCTGGGCCTGCTTATGAGCTCTACCTATAAAGAGCTGTTGGGTTCGTTGATGCTGGCTCAACCCAAGTGGGGCCCGGCCATCGTGTTTTACCTGCTGTATGTGCTGGGCGTGGTGTTCTTTGTGGTATTGCCGGCCCTTGCCCGGGCCAGTGCGCGCAGGGCTGCTCTGGCAGGTGCGTTTTTCGGGCTGGTGGCTTATGGCACCTATGACATGACTAACTGGGCCACGCTGCAAGGTTGGTCGCCCCAGTTGGCATTGATGGACATGGCCTGGGGCGGGTTACTGACCTGTCTTGCAGCCCTGTCGGGTTATTGGGCGGCACGCAAGCTGGCGTCCTGATTGTTTTCGACCTTTTTAGGTGTGGCTTTTTTCGGGTGAACTATGAGTGTTTCGCGGCGAGCAACGGATGCTTTCGCACTGCAAGTGATGCTGGGATTGTGCCTGATCTGGGGTGTGCAACAGGTCATCATCAAGCTGGCGGCACCCGATATCGCACCCGTGATGCAGGCCGCCATGCGCTCCGGTATTTCAGCACTGCTGGTTGGGCTGCTGATCTGCTGGAAGGGTGGCTGGAGCCAAGTGCCTGCCACCTGGCGTGGCGGTTTGCTGGCAGGCAGCCTGTTCGGCCTGGAGTTCTTCTTTATTTCCGAAGGCCTGCAACTGACCAGTGCCGCGCATATGTCGGTATTTCTCTATACCGCGCCCATTTTCACCGCACTCGGGATTAACTGGCTGTTGCCCAGCGAGCGCTTGCGGCCTTTGCAATGGCTGGGGATATTGCTTGCGTTTGCCGGGATTGCCTTCTCATTCGCGGGCGGTATGTCGTTTGCTGACATGGACCGCAACGTGCTGCTGGGCGATGCCTACGCCATTCTGGCGGGCATGGCCTGGGGCGCGACCACGGTGGTGGTGCGCGGCTCGCGGTTGTCGGAGGCACCTGTGACCCTGACCCTGTTCTATCAGTTGATTGTCGGTTTTTTCGGCCTGCTGGTGATTGCCGCTTTCAGCGGCCAGATCAGCCACGTCAGCCTGACCACCGTGGCGGTGGCCAGTGTGCTGTTTCAAGGGCTGGTCGTGTCGTTCTTCAGTTATCTGGTGTGGTTCTGGTTACTCAAGCGTTATATGGCTTCCAACTTGGCGGTGTTCTCCTTCATGACCCCGCTGTTCGGAGTGACATTCGGTGTGCTGGTGCTGCATGAGCCTCTGAGCGTCAACTTTGTGGTGGGCGCAGTGCTGGTGCTGTGCGGTATTACGTTTGTCAGCGCCGAGCAGTGGGTGCGTCGCAAAGTGCGTGCTCTGCTGGGGGGCTGACCGAATGCCAGGCCAGAGTGCCCGCTAGCAGCAGCCCGCTGGCCGCGATGATCAGTGCCGGTTGCAAGCCGCCGCTGAAATGGCTGCTCAATGCAGCCAGCAATGGCCCGCACAGTTGGCCCACGGCGAAACAGGCGGTCAGCATGGCCGCATTGCGCGCTGTGGCATTGGGCGCCAGATCCCGTGAGCACTGCATCACCAGCGGCATGCAGGCCAGAAACGGTGTGCCGCAGAGGATTACACCAAGTGCCAGCCCCGCGCTGCTCGGAAGCAGGCACGCCAGCACACCAAGGGCTTGAATCCATAACCCGCCCATCAGCCAGAAGCGCGTGGTAGCAGGGCGCGGCCGACGAAAGCTGATCAGTGCCACGCCAATGGCAGCACATAGCCCGAATGCTGGCCAGAACAGATCGGCTTGCCACTGGCCATGAAACCGGGCATTGGCCATCTGGGATAAAAATGTCGCCGGGATGATATAGCCCAGGCCATAGAGCCCATAAATTGCTCCCAGACGGGCGATCCCGGGTTGCCGGTTATCGGGCTGCATCGTTTGAGGCCGGGCGGCAAGTGCATCGGGTTGCGGTAGCGCGGGCAAAATCACCAGCAACATCAGCAGTGCCGCCAGGGCATAAATCATCCAGAGCGCGGCCGAGTCTTGCCCGGTTAAATTGGCGGCCAGGGCCAGCAGTCCGGTCAGCATCACCCCGAGACCGGGCCCGGCAAAAACCAGAGCGCCCAGACGCGGTCGGTTGGCGGTGATGGCGATGTGCTGACTCAGTGCGGTGATCATCACCATCACCCAGGCACTGGCGATCCCGGAGCCGAATCGTAATAACAGATGCGCCCAAAACCCCTGGGCCCAGTACGACGCCAGCGTCAGCCCAACGCACAGCCACAGGCCTGTATGCAATCGGTTACGCACCTGGTCGGGGCGCCTGGCGCGCATGGCATCCAGGGCGCCGAGCAGGTAACCCAGGTAGTTGGCGGCGGCAATCAGCCCTGCGCCGGTCAGGTCGATCTGGCCTTCGCTGATCAGGTGCGGCAGTTGAGGCGTCAGGGAAAAACGGCCAATGCCCATGGCCATCATGAGTGCAACAAGGCTGGCGAGCAGGCGAATCAGGGGCGACATGCTGGGATTTCCCGATAGTGAACAATGACCGTCAGGCTAGTGGTATTTGACTTTCTCTAAAAATGAATAATAGTGATCTACTTATTCTGTTTTGGAGAATCGTGTGGAGTTCAGCCAATTACGTATTTTTCAGGCCGTGGCTGAAGAAGGGTCGATCACCCGTGCGGCTGAGCGTCTGCACCGAGTGCCTTCCAACCTGTCGACCCGGCTCAAGCAACTGGAAGAGCAGATGGGTGTCGAACTGTTTATGCGTGAGCGTCAGCGCTTGCAGTTATCTCCGGCAGGGCAGGTGCTGCTGGATTACACCGCACGTTTGTTTGCCCTGCACGATGAAGCGCTGAGCGCGGTGCAGGGTGGCGTGCCTTCGGGCAAGTTCACCCTGGGCACCATGTACAGCACTGCGGCAATCCATTTGCCGAACCTGCTGGCGCACTACCATCGCACCTACCCGGCGGTGAATCTGCATGTGCAATCGGCACCCAGCGGCGAGTTGCTCGAAGGGCTGCTGGGCGGGCGCCTGGATGCTGCCCTGGTGGATGGCCCGCTGGAATTGGCAGGCCTGGACGGGGTGGAGTTTTGTGACGAGCGCCTGGTACTGATCAGTGATCTGGATCATCCGCAGATCACCCACGCCAAGGATGTGCAGGGGCGTGAAGTGTTTACTTTTCGCCAGGGCTGTTCTTATCGGGCCCGGCTTGAAGCCTGGTACGCCAGTGATCGCGCAGCCATGGGCCGGGTAATGGAGATTGAATCCTATCAAGGTATGCTGGCGTGCGTGGCGGCGGGGTCGGGGGTCGCATTGATGCCGGCTTCGATGCTGGCCAGCTTGCCGGGGCGTGAAAATGTCCGTGTACACCCTTTGAAACAACCTTTTGCATGCGCCACGACCTGGCTGATGTGGCGAAAAGGCATGACGGGGGCAAACCTGAATGCCTGGATACAGCTGCAACAGGCCCGTTCGCTGCCAGTTCATGATTAATCGCTGCAACTTCAAGTGCTGGCCTGAATCCGATGTATGGGGCGACTTAGCCTAAAGTTCATTGACCTTAAGCAAGCATCTTGTAGTACTTAGGACTATTATCTGTACGAAGCGACCACTGAATTCCCGTCGCTCGAGTGACCCCAAGGGGGATATATGAAAGACAAACTGCAAACCTGGCTCCATGACCTGGGCGTGGCCCTCGGCCTGATCGAGCCGCCAATGCAACCTGTGCCTATCCCTGTCGAGGATCCGCGTCGTCGTCCGCAACGTCGCCGCTAAAGTTGCGTTTGCGTCGCGTGCTGTTCACGGCTCCCGGTGATTGCCGGCGAGAGGGGTGAAGGGCTGCAGGCAACACAAGGGCAGTGTGAACTGCCCCCATCCATCAGGGCTTGTCAGCCCATGGTAAAACGCACGCTGTAGTTTAGCGGCGCCTGGTCTGTTTTCTCCGTTATTCGCGCTTCACATTTCGCATCATCCATACCCGTCGAGGTTGCACTGGCAGATCGTGTAGAGCTCAGTGTGGGTTTGAATACGCCAAATGACTGGGTAACCCGCAGTGCTGTGTTAAAGGTGCATTCCCGATTGCCATTGGCGTATGAAAAGACTTCGCGAAGTATCGCAGGGGTTTTGCGCGGGTAGCCGAAGCTGGTTTTATAGCTGACTGCAATCGAATGCTCGCTTAACGGATCGACATCAAAGTAGCCAGGTTCGACCAGCGACAGGTTCCAGTTTGAACGATTGAGTTTGAGCGGCCCGGAGGTGTTGTTGATGATCTCGAATGTCAGTGTGGTGACATCGGCTTGAGCATTCATGCCGGTGAGCATCGTGGTGGTGGCCACCACGGCAATAGCCAGGTACGTCTTGAAGTGGGTCATGGTGTTAAGTCCATTTAATCAATCACAGGTAGTTTGAAGTTGAGCGGCTACATCCCCCTGTAGCCGCTTTTCAAGCGTAGTTGGACTGACTAATGGGCTGGCAGCGACAAGGCGCTGCGTGGGCGGGGTATTGGTGTTTGCGGTTGTATGAAATGAGATCGGCAGAAAAACGGGTACGAACAGGAACGTCGGACCCGCTCAAGAAGACCTTCTCAGGCGACGCTGGCCACCGCCACAGGGCGCCGATCTATCAGGCTGACCAGCACAAAGCTTGCCAGTGCCACGGCCAGGCTGTAGTAGATCGGGGTGTTGGCGTCCAGGCCGTCCTTGATCATGAAGATCAATGCGGTGATAAAACCCAGGCTCATGCTGGAGATGGCGCCCGCTGTAGTGGCGCGTTTCCAGAAAATCGCGCCGATCAATGGCACCAGCATGCCGCCCACCAGCAGGTTGTAGGCCAGGGTCAGGGCGCTGATCACATCAGACACCACCAGCGCGATACCCAGTACGGCAATGCCCGTCAGCAGGGTAAACAGGCGGTTGATCCGCAGGCTCGACTGCTTGCCGCCGCGCAGCCTTGGCAACAGGTCTTCGGTCAGTACGGTGGAGGCTGCCAGCAAACCGGCGCTGGCGGTGGACATCATGGCCGCCAGTGCTGCTGCAATCACCAACCCGCGAATACCGTCTGGCAGCGACACTTTGACGATGGCGGCAAAGGCGTTGTTGACGTTATCCAGGTCGGGAATCAGCACGTGTGCGGCCATACCGATCAGTGCACAGGTCAGGCCATAGAGGATGCAGTAGAACCCGGCGAATGTGCCAGCATACTTGGCCACTTTGGCAGTTTTGGCGGTGAACACCCGTTGCCAGATGTCCTGGCCGATCAGGATGCCGAAAAAATAAATCATGAAGTAGGTGATGATCGTGTCCCAGCCGATGCTGGTGAAGCTGAAGTTCGAGGCTGGCAACTTGCTCACCAGTTCGTCCCAGCCGCCGACGCGGTACAGGCAGATGGGCAGCAGCACGAACATCAGGCCGACCGTCTTGATCACGAACTGGACGATGTCGGTCAGGGTCAGCGACCACATGCCGCCCACGGTGGAGTAGATCACCACCACGCCACCACCGATCAATACCGAGATCCAGAAAGGCAGGCCGAACAGCACTTCCAGAACGGTGCCGATGGCCAGGATTGAGGTCACGCCGATCATCAGTGCGTAGGCCAGCATGATCACCGCACTGGCCTGGCGGGCCATCGGGTTGTAGCGTTTTTCCAGCACCTGGGTGACGGTAAAAATTTTCAGTTTGAGCAGTGGCTTGGCCAAAAACAGGTTCAGCGCGATGATCCCGCAACCCAGAGCGGCACATAGCCAGAAGCCGGAAATCCCGTGTACATAGCCCAGGCGCACGGTGCCGACGGTAGAGGCACCGCCCAAAACGGTGGCGGCCATCGTGCCCATATACAGCGTGGGCCCCAGATTTCGTCCGGCAACCAGATAGTCTTCGTGGGTTTTGGCCTTGCGCATGCCGTAGTAACCGAGCACCAGCATTGCCGCTGCGTAGATAAGGACGACCAGTAGATCTAGAGCCATGATGGCGAATCTCCGATTATTTTTTTTATGGATGCAGCTAAAGCACGGTGGCTTGGTGCCATAAGCGCAAGGCTTGCTGGCACCGCAGAGATGTCCTTATCGATGTACTACGCCGGGCAGCACGCAGAGCATTTCGTAGAGCAGGTTGGCGCCCAGTAATGAAGTGTTGCCGGTGGTGTCGTACGGCGGCGAGACTTCTACCAGATCGCAGCCGACCAGGTCGAGGCCCTGGCAACCGCGGATCACCTCCATTGCCTGGATGGTGGTCAGGCCGCCGATTTCCGGGGTGCCGGTGCCCGGCGCCCAGGCCGGGTCGATGCCGTCGATATCAAAGCTCAGGTACACCGGGCCGTTACCGACTTTCTCGCGCACTTCGGCCATCAACGGCGTCAGGGATTTATGCCAGCACTCTTCGGCCTGCACCACGCGGAACCCTTGTTTGCGGCTCCAGTTGAAGTCCTCAGCGGTATAGCCCTGGGCACGCAGGCCGATCTGCACCACGCGGTCACAGTCCAGCAGACCTTCTTCCACGGCGCGGCGGAAGGTGGTGCCGTGGGCGATTTTCTCGCCAAACATGTGATCGTTTACATCGGCATGGGCATCGATATGCACCAGGCCAACCTTGCCGTGCTTTTTATGGATGGCCCGCAGGATGGGCAGGGTGATGGTGTGATCACCGCCCAGGGTCATGGGGATGACATCGTGTTCAAGGATTTCGTCGTAGGCCTCTTCGATGATGCGCACGGCGTCCAGCAGGTTGAAGGTGTTGATCGCCACATCGCCGATATCGGCAACCGACAATGAATCAAAGGGGGCGGCGCCGGTGGCCATGTTGTACGGGCGGATCATTACCGATTCGGCGCGGATTTCGCGGGGGCCGAAGCGGGTGCCGGCGCGCAGCGAAGTGCCGATATCCAGGGGCACACCGACAAAAGCGGCATCAAGGCCGGCGGCCGATTGCAGGTGGGGCAGGCGCATCATGGTGGCGATGCCGGCGAAGCGCGGCATTTCATTACCGCCCAGTGGTTGATGAAGAATTTTGTCCACGGGTAAGGCCTCGTCGTTTTGTAGGAGTTATGGCGCTCGATTCTGCGAAAGGTACGAGGCGGGAAGAATCGCTGCGAACAAATACTTAGTTCAGGTTTTTCTAAACTGATAGCGGTAGACTTTGATCATTCATCATTGCCTGTGGGGGCGGGCTTGCTCGCGAATGCATCACCACAGAGCAGGCTGAAACCCGGGCGCCTGTATCGCGGGCAAGCCCGCTCCCACGGTGGAAAGTGAGTTACTGATGGCCAACGCTTTACCCGATCTGAAACTATTGCGAATTTTTGCCAGCGTGGTCAGGCACCAGGGGTTCGCCAATGCCCAGCAGGCGCTCAACCTCTCGACGTCTGCCATCAGCACTTATATGAGCCAGCTTGAAACCAATCTGGGGCTGGTGCTGTGCCATCGCGGTCGTGGCGGGTTCAGCCTGACCAGCAAGGGCGAGTTGTTCCATCAGGAAACCCTGCGCCTGCTGGGCGAACTGGAAGGTTTCGAGCAATACGCGGCAGCGCTCAAGGGTGAGTTGCGCGGTACCCTGAACCTGGGTGTGATCGACTCGACGGTCAACGACAAGGCCTTGCCCTTTGCCGAGGCCATTGGTGCCTACAGCCAGGAGCATCCAGCGGTGCACCTGCATTTATCGGTGATGAGCCCGTATGAATTGCAGCTCGGGGTTCAGGACAATCGCCTGGACCTGGCCATCGGAGCGTTTTCCACGCGCATGAGCGGGCTGGTCTACCAGCCGTTGTACCGCGAGCAGCACTGGCTGTACTGCAGCACGCGACACCCTCTGTTCAGTGAGCGGCGTATCCCCGGGCCGGTGATTACCCAGCAGCGGATGGTCGGGCGCGGCTACTGGAGCCAGGCTGAACTGGCGCGCCACGGCTTCAAGCACAGCGCGGCGACGGTGGACAGCATGGAGGCACAGCTGATTCTGGTGCTCTCGGGCGCCTACATCGGTTACCTGCCCGAACACTATGCCGAGCCCTGGGTGGAGAAGGGTGACCTGCGCGTGCTGCTCCCCGCGACCTTTGGCTATCAGGCACCGTTCTCGATGATCGTGCGCCGTGGTCGCAGCCGCGAACCCTTGATCCAGACGTTTCGCGACCTGCTCAAAGCCCAGCTTCATAAACCTTGAACGAGCCCGTTTACTCTATGTCCCGAGCCCAATGCCCGCGCTGTATGCGCCCGCAGTCCCACTGCCTGTGCGAACTTATTCCACAACTGGCAAGCCGTACCCGCGTGTTGCTGTTGCAGCACCCCAGTGAGGTCAATCACGCACTGAACACCGCCCGACTGGCAGCCTTGGGGCTGACCAACGCACAATTGGTGGTTGGCGAGGTGTTCGAAGATTTGGCAACCTTGCTCAACCCGCCGGGGTATCGGGCGCGGTTATTGTTCCCCGGTGACGATGCGCAACTGATCGTGGCCGATGTTGTCGGCGAGCAAGACCTGCCGTTGCTGTTGGTGGTACCCGATGGCACCTGGCGCAAGGCGCGCAAGTTGCTGCACCTTAATCCGCTGCTGGCGCAATTGCCGCGGGTGACGTTGCCCGAGGGCGCTGTGTCACGTTACCGGTTGCGCAAGGCGCCGGGGCCGGGTGCCCTGTCTACTTTGGAAGCGATTGTGCAGGCGCTGGAAATTCTGGAGCCGGCCACCTCGTTCACGCCGTTGCTGCGCCCGTTCGAGGCGCTGATTGAAGGCCAGATCGAAGCGATGGGCGCCGATACCTATCTGAAAAATCACGGGCACAAGTCGTAATCTGTGGGCGCGGGCTTGCTCGCGATGCAGGTTGCGGGGTATGTCAGGGAAACCGAGTTGGGGCGATCGCGAGCAAGCCCGCTCCCACAGGGTTTCAGGGTTTTTCGAGGGTTTTTTGTCGCAGGATGTAGATGCTCACCAGCACGGCACTGGTCAGCATAAAGCCCCGGGCCCATGGCAAGGGTACCAGGTAGCAGGACAGGCCAATGCTCAGCCACATCAGGCCAATGGCGTAGACCTTGCCCTTGAGCGGGATGCCATTACCGTCCAGGTAGTCGCGGATCCATGGCCCGAGCCGTGGGTGCTCGACCAGCCATTGATAAAAACGCGGCGAACTGCGCGCAAAGCATGCGGCAGCCAATAGCAGAAAGGGGGTTGTAGGCAGTACCGGCAGAAATATGCCGATCACCCCCAGGGCTACGCTCAGCCAGCCAATGGCAAACAAAGCGTAGCGCAGCAACCGCGGGCGGTTGCCGAGTGGGGGCTGAACCACTAAAGGATCAGTGGTGGCGCGGTTTGAGGATCGCCGGCTTTTCGTCTGGCGCCTGGCACAGCAGGTACAGGGCCGTCAGCGCTTCCGGAATCTGAACGATCATGTCGTCCATCAGGTTGGCATCTTTGGCGATGTCTTCGAATTCTGGCTGATCATCGAACAGGCCCGAGCCCACCATGATTGGCAGCAGCATTTCGCTGACTTCTTCTTCGGCGGTTTCGAACCAGGCGGCTTCGCGCATGAATACGCCTTCCATAAAGCCTACACACCAGCCGCGCAGGTCGGAATCATCCGGCTCGTCGCCCAGATCCAGGTCGCATGGCAATTCGAACTCTTCATCGGATGCCAACTGGCGAGCGATATGTGCCTTGAGCTGGATCAGCGTGCCTTCGATTTCGGCGCGCTGGGCGTCGTCCTTGTAATGCGGGGCTTCGGAGAAGATCGCGTCGATCCATTCGCGCTCTGGCACTTCCTCGGAACAGATGGACAGGGCAGTCAGATAGCCGTGGGTGGCCACGTAGTCCAGCGCCTCGTCATGCAGCTCGTCGGCGTCGAGGAAGGCTTGCAGGCGGGTTAGTTGCTCAGCGAAGGACATTAAGTGTTACCTAGTAAATAAACGATAGTGAATTCTAGGCTTTCTTGAGCTTCCAAGCCAGTCGCAGGGCACATTTGCCATCAGTTCCCGGTTATCGGTGTTGCAATTACACCCCCCGCAGCGGGGGAGTGCTCGGGTATACTGCCGCGTTTTGTGATGCCCTGCGTTAAATGTCGCGTACCGGTGGCCTGGGTCCGAGCCTTTTAGAGGCTTGCGGGCGTAGCGGATCGTGCTGGCGCAGGGGTGTTTCGGCGATTTCTGGAGTTTCTATGCTCGAACAGGCTCAACGCGTACTCAAAGACATCTTCGGCTACGACAGTTTCCGTGGCCGCCAGGGTGACATTATTGAGCGCGTGGCCAATGGTGGCGACGCCCTGGTGCTGATGCCCACCGGCGGCGGCAAGTCCCTGTGCTTCCAGGTGCCGGCCTTGCTGCGCGATGGCCTGGCCGTGGTGGTATCGCCGCTGATTGCCTTGATGGACGACCAGGTCGCGACCCTTGAGGAACTCGGGGTGGCCGCGGCGTCCTTGAATTCGACCCTGAGTGCCGAGCAGCAGCGCGAGCTGGCCAACCGTATCAAGCGCGGCGAAGTCAAGATGCTCTATCTTGCGCCGGAGCGTCTGGTGCAGCCGCGCATGATGGCGTTTTTGCAGAGCCTGGACATCGCCTTGTTTGCCATCGACGAAGCTCACTGCGTATCGCAATGGGGTCACGACTTCCGCCCTGAATACCTGCAGCTGGGCCAACTGGCTGAAGTGTTTCCCAATGTGCCGCGAATTGCCCTGACGGCCACGGCCGACAAGCGCACCCGCGAAGAGATCGTCACTCGCCTGCATTTGCAGAATGCCGAACGCTTTTTGTCGAGCTTCGACCGTCCCAATATTTTCTATCGCATCGTGCCCAAAGAGCAGCCGCGCAAGCAGTTGCTGGCGTTCTTGTCGGAGCGTCGCAGCGATGCGGGCATCGTCTACTGCCTGTCCCGTAAAAAAGTCGATGAAGTCGCGCAGTTCCTCTGCGATCAGGGGTTCCCGGCCTTGCCGTATCACGCCGGCTTGCCCAGCGACACCCGGGCTGCCAACCAGAAGCGCTTCCTCAACGAGGAAGGGCTGATCATGGTAGCCACCATTGCGTTCGGTATGGGCATCGACAAGTCCAACGTGCGTTTCGTTGCGCATCTGGACTTGCCCAAGTCGCTAGAGGCGTATTACCAGGAAACCGGCCGCGCAGGCCGTGATGGTCTGCCGGCGGATGCCTGGATGGCCTACGGCCTGCAAGACGTGGTGATGCTCAAGCAGATGCTGCAAAACTCCGAAGGCGACGAGCGACACAAGCGTCTGGAGCACCACAAACTCGACGCCATGCTGTCGCTGTGTGAAGAAACCCGCTGCCGCCGTCAGACCCTGCTCGCTTACTTTGATGAAGAAATGCCACAACCTTGCGGGCATTGCGACAACTGCGTGGACGGCGTGCAGACCTGGGATGCCACCGAACCGGCACGCCAGGCGCTGTCAGCGATTTATCGCACGGGCCAACGTTATGGCACCGGGCATCTGATCGACGTGTTACTGGGCCGCGAGAACGAAAAAGTCCGCAGCTTTGGCCATCAACATCTGTCTGTTTTTGGTGTGGGCAAAGCCCGCGCCGAAGGCGAGTGGCGCACGCTGTTCCGCCAATTGGTGGCCCGTGGTCTGGCTGACATCGATATTGAAGGCTACGGCGGCCTGCGCCTGAGCGACAGCTGCCGGCCGTTGCTGCGTGGCGAAGTGACCCTGGAGCTGCGTCGCGAGCTCAAGCCGCAAACCTCGGTCAAGAGCAGCTCTGCCAGCCCGGCTAGCCAGCTGGTGCGTGGCGAAGAGCGCGAACAGTGGGAAGCCCTGCGTGCCCTGCGGCGCAAACTGGCCGAGGAGCACGGCGTACCGCCCTATGTCATCTTCCCCGACTCCACGCTGCTCGAAATGCTGCGCAGCCAGCCCACCTCGATGTCCGAGATGGCCAGGGTCAGCGGCGTCGGTGCACGCAAGCTGGAGCGTTATGGCGAGGCATTCCTCGAAGTGCTGGGCGGGCAGGGCGAAACACCGAAGGTGGTGGCCGATATCCGCCACGAATTGATCAGCCTGGCCCGCGCCGGCATGACTCCGCTGCAGATCAGCGGGCAATTGCAGTGCTCGGAAAAGAACGTTTACACCATGCTGGCCGAAGCCATAGGTCGTCAGGAGCTGTCGCTGGAGCAGGCACTGGACTTGCCTGAAGAGCTGATGGAGGAAGTGCAGGATGCATTCCTCGATGGTGAAGGCGAGCTGCCGAGTGTGGCCAGCATCGCCGAGCAGTTCAAGGGGCGGGTACCTGAGGGCGTGCTGTATTGCGTGCGTGCAGCCCTGCAATCGGAGTTTGAAATCTAGCTATTACGGGGATTATGTAACGATTGATTGACTTATAGGCCTTGCCTATGAGCAAACGGCATGCTTAGCTGACTAATAATTAGTTTCACTCTATTTTCAGTCTAAACATTGAGTTTTTTATGCCGTTAACCGATCAACACCGTTTTGGTATGCAACTGGCCCAAATGTCCCGTGGTTGGCGTGCCGAGCTGGATCGTCGTCTCGCTGGCCTGGGCCTGTCCCAGGCACGCTGGCTGGTGCTTTTGCATCTGGCCCGTTTTGACGAGGCGCCCACGCAGCGCGAGCTGGCCCAGAGCGTTGGCGTTGAAGGTCCGACACTGGCTCGTCTGCTTGACAGCCTCGAGGCGCAGGGGCTGGTGCAGCGTCACGCGGTGGTTGAAGACCGCCGTGCGAAAAAAATCGTCTTGAGTGATTCTGCCCGCCCGCTGATCGAACAGATCGAAGCCATTGCCACGGCGTTGCGTCAGGAGCTGTTCGTGGGTATTGATGAAGAAGAAGCGCGCATTTGCCTGCGTGTGCACAAGCGGATTCTGGATAACCTCGAAAAGAACTGATCTCACACATCCCTGTTGTGGGAGCGAGCCTGCTCGCGATGGCATCACTGCGGCCTGTCTAAAAGACCACGCTGCCAGCATCGCGAGCAGGCTCGCTCCCACAGTAGTCTGTTTTCAGCCGTCAGAACGTCTGCCCCAGGTTCAGATACAGCGCTTTCTGGTCATCATCGTTGAAGCCGTAGCTGAAGTTCAGCGGACCCAGCGGAGTGTCAAAGCCGATAAAAATGCTCGCCGCATTGATATAGCCGCTGTTGTACTCGTTGTCGTTGTTCCAGGCCCGTCCGCGCTCCAGAGAAGCGCCGGCATACAACGGAAAATCAAACGGCAAATACGAGCGGGGCGTGAGGCGACGATAATAAACGGCGCGCATCAGGCTTATATTCTGTGCCGAAATCGCATCTTCCCTGAAACCCGAGAGTTGTCGTGCCCCGCCGAGCAAGAAGCTCGAGGTGACAATTTCAGTCTTGTCCAGGGTACGTCCGTAACGCCCGCCCAATATCCAGGTGTTGGGGCCTGAACTCATGGCTTTGTCCAGTTTGAATTCCCACTGTCGATAGCGCTCATCCGAGCCAAGGCTCGGGTCGAACTGGCGCAGGCTCAGGCTGATGTCTTCTCCTGAATGGGGGAAGTACACGTTATCCAGTGAGTCGAATGAGTACTTCAAATCATAGGATCCCTCTTTGAAGTTGAGGCTTGGCATGTCGCGCTCACCGATGCGTACGTCAGCCTTGCCCCATGCCTCACCGATGCCCAGGCGAATTTCACCGCTATTACCGATTTGGCGACCAAAGTTAAGACCAAAGCCATAGCGCTCCAGCCGGTACTCGGCAATAGGGTCGTTCTCGTCGATGATTTCCACGTTTTGTGACTGGGCGCGGATATAGGGGGCGACAAAGTAGCGCGAGCCGGCATCCAGGGGCTGGTAAAATTCGCTGTACAGCTCTTGCTTGTCGCCAATCTGCACCCGCGTCAGCCATTCGGCACCCAGCCGGTTGATGCCGTTGACTCGGTAGCTGGCACCAATATTGAACGCGCTGTCGCCGCGCATGTCGTCCGACAGGTTCAGCCCCAGGCGCAGGTAGTCAGTACCGCTGCGCTTGCCTTTGGCGCTGATGACCAGGGTGCGCTCCTTGCCCTTGTGCACCACGCGGTATTGCACCTGATCGAAGTAATCGAGCCCGTACAACGTGCCCATGTCACGTTGCAGGCGGCCCAGGTCCAGGGGCTCGCCGATGGGCTGGCGAATATAGTAGCGGATTACCGAATCGCCGATTTTCGAGTCGTTTTCGATCTTGATCGCGGTAATCACCGGAGTGCGTTCTTCGGGGGTGCGGGCTTCAGCCAGTTGCACGTCCGTAGGTTGACGCAGGCTGGCGAGGCGTTTCTCAAGCACCTGCGTGGCCCTGTAGCCTGCATTGATGATGTCAAGTGAGCGGCCAAAATCAGTGGCGCCATAGCTGGCCAGGGCGGGCTGAATCAAAATATCGTCAGGCTTCAATGATGCCAGCTGCACTTCTGAATTGCTTCGGGTCATCAGGGTGATCGACTGGTTGAGGATGTCGAACACGGTGTTGAGTTGTTTGCGCCCCCGCAACGGGGTGCCGATATCCACCACAATGACCATGTCCACGCCCATCTCCCGGGCCACATCCACCGGGATATTGTCGACCATGCCGCCATCGACCAACAGCTGGCCGTTGATCTCGACCGGGGCGAATACCGCCGGGATTGACATGCTGGCGCGGATCACCTGGGGCAGATGCCCTTTGCGAAACACCACTTTTTCGCCATTGACGATATCGGTGGCCACGGCGCGGAACGGGATTGGCAGTTTGTCGAAGTCGCGCACATCACTGCTGTGTGCCAGCAGGCTTTCGAGCAGCAATGCCAGGTTCTGGCCCTGAATCACGCCCAATGGCAGGCCCAGGCTGCCATCGTCGCGGAAACTGAGTTGTTGCTTGACCAGAAAGTCGCGGTCATCCTGCTTGCGCCGAAAAGGTATGTCTTCGCGCTCCGGCGCATCGGACAGGGCCTCTTGCCAGTCGATGCTCAGCGCGAGTTTTTCCAGCTCATCGATTTTGTAGCCGGAGGCATACAGACCGCCAATCACTGCGCCCATGCTGGTGCCCGCGATGGCATCGATATGAATGCCCTGTTCTTCCAGGGCCTTTAATACGCCAACGTGGGCCAGGCCACGGGCCGCGCCGCCGGACAGCACAAGGCCGACTTTGGGTTTGGCGGCTTCGGCGGCAAACAGCACCAAAGGGCAAAGACACAGGAACAAACAACAGAGCAGGCGGCGCATCATGAGTCTCTGGGCAAGCGAGAAAGGCGGCTATTATAGCGGCGCCTTCCTTTCAAGAGCCTTTGAAATCATGTCGATCAATAAACCCGAAATTGTCATTACCTACTGCACCCAATGCCAGTGGCTGCTGCGTGCCGCCTGGCTGGCTCAAGAGTTGCTCAGCACCTTTGCCGAAGACCTGGGCCGGGTCGTGCTGGAGCCTGGTACCGGTGGGGTGTTTCGCATCACCTGCGACGGTGTGCAGATCTGGGAACGCAAGGCTGACGGCGGCTTTCCCGAAGCCAAGGTGCTCAAGCAGCGAGTGCGTGACCAAATTGACCCGCAGCGCGACCTGGGGCACAACGACCGGGCTCAGTGAGCGGCGGCGTCCAGCCCTGCCTTATCTGGTGCGGGGCCGCTGCGCATGCGGCTCGACACCACGATGGCGACGATTATCAGTACACCGCCCAGCAACATGCGCAGCGAGGGTGTTTCGTGGAACAGCAACCATGCCAGGGTGATGCCATAGACCGGTTCCATGGCAAAGACCACGGCGGCAGTGCGCGCCTTGATTACTGCCAGGCTGGCGACGAACAGGCTGTGTGCCACGCCGGTGCAAAACACCCCGAGCAGACCGATCCATAGCCAGTCCAGCGGGCGGACTTCGCTCAATCCCGGGCCGGCAAAGGGCAGCAGGCACAACGCGACCACCGCGTTTTGCCACATGGCGGCCTGCACGGCGGGCATCCGCCCCGAGTTGGCGCGGTTGTTCAGCGACAGCAGTGAAAACAGCAACCCGGAAGCGACGGCCCACAGCAGCCCTTCGGTGGCCTGGCTGGCCAGGTCAAAGCTTGGCGTGACCAGGATCAGCCCGATGCTGACCAGCGCCACCAGAACTATTTCGTTGGGACGAATGCGTTCGCGAAAAATCAGTCCTTCCAGAATCACCGTGAACGCCGGGAAACTGGCAAAGCCCAGGGTTGCAATCGCGACCCCGGCGATTTTTACCGAGACAAAAAAGCTTATCCAGTGCCCGGCCAGCAGCACACCGCTCAGCAGCAAACTGCGGGCGTCGCGCAGGGTCAGTCGGTACCAGGCGCTGCGTTTGGCCAGCGCGGTGAAGCACAGCAATGCCAGCACTGCGAAAGCGGCGCGGCCAAATACGATGATCGAAGCCGATGCAGCGGCAAGTTTGCCGAACACGCCAGTCAGGCCAAACATCAAAGCGCCGATATGCAGGGCGCCCAGGGCAGTACGCGGAGTCATTGCAATCCTTGGTTCAATACAGGCAAGGCGTGCAGTCTACGGGGCAGGGCAGGGAGCTGTCTGTCGCGACACTGGCGTCAGTTGTCGCCAGACTCGCGTCTCAGCACCGAAGGCGAGGCGCCGAATTCGCGCAGCATGGCGGCGGCGAACGCGCTTTGCGAGTTGTAGCCAACGCGGCTGGCTATTTCGCCTATGGCCAGGGCGCTTTGGCGCAGCAGCGTCAGGGCACTGCGCAGGCGTCGCTGGCGGATGTAGTCCATTGGCGTTTGCCCGCACTCGCTGGCAAAGCGGCTGTGCAAGCGGGCGCAGGACAAGCCTGCAATTTGAGCCAGATCCGCAACCTGTAAAGGGTAGGCAGTATTCTGCTCAATATAGGCATCCATGGCCGCGTAGGGCAGGCGTTTGGGTTGCGCCCGTTCGCCGGCAAGGTTAGCCAGGCTGGCGAGCAGCAGAATCGCACCCTGGCGGGCAATCAACGGGTCGTTTATCGGGCTGGTGGCGAGCCAGTCGACCAGTTGATGCTGTTTCGGGTCGAGAGGCAGCTGTGCGGGGTTGTCGAGCAATCGGCGGCTGGCATCGGCGTGCCCACCCAGGGACTGGCCCAGCCAGTTGTCACCAGGCACGTCCAGCACCAGGCAGTGGCTGCCTTGCGGGCTGCCGCAGGTGTGGTGGGCGCCCGCAGGCACGACCATCAGCTGTTGCTGGCGCAGCAGGCTGGGCCGGCCCTCGACTTCGAAATCCAGCTTGCCCGACAAGCTGATCACCACCTGCGCATGTTCATGGCTATGGGCAATCAGGTCGTGGCGGTAATGGCGCAGTGACAGGATTTGGTCCATGACAGGTCTCTTCTGTGGATCAGTGCCGCCAAAATGCCGGAATGCACAATACAAACACGGTAATGATCTCCAGTCGCCCAAGCAACATGCCCAATGACAAAATCCACTTGGCCGCATCCGGCAGGCTGGCGAAGTTGCCGGACGGCCCGATGATCTCGCCCAGCCCCGGCCCTACGCCCGACACCGTGCTGGCGGCGCCGGTCAGGGCGGTCATCCAGTCCAGTCCCAGCAGCGACAGGGCCAGCGCGATCACGCAGATGGTGATGGCGAAGAAAAACGAAAAGGTCAGGATCGAGCGTACGATTTCTTCGTCGAGGCGGTGGCCGTTGTACTTCTGCTTGATCACCGCCCGCGGGTGGATCAGTTGATTAAGGTTGGCCTTGAGCAGGATATAGGCGACCTGAAAGCGGAAAATCTTGATCCCGCCTGCAGTCGAGCCCGAGCAACCGCCGATAAAGCCCAGGTAGAAGAACAACATCAGCGAGAAATTGCCCCACAGGCTGTAGTCACCCAGAGCAAAGCCCGTGGTCGTTACTACCGAGGTCACGTTGAGCGCGACATGGCGGAAGGCGTCCCACCACGGCATGTTGGTAGTCCACCACAACCAGATGCTGAGCACGAACCAGGTCACGACCAGCAAGCCGAGCAAGCCTTGTACCTGCTGATCCTTGATCAGGGCCTTGCGATGGCCGCGCAGGGTGGCCACATACAAGGTAAACGGCAAGCTACCCATGATCATCACGGCAATGGCGACCCAGTGCACCGCCGGTTGCGACCACTTGGCCAGTGACTGGTCGGAGGTCGAAAAACCACCGGTGGAAATGGCCGACATGGCGTGGTTGATCGCATCAAACACGCTCATGCCCGCCCACCAGAACGCCAGGCTGCCCAGAATGGTGATGCCGACGTAAGTGGCGACAATCAGGCGGGCCACCATGTGCGAGCGCGGCATGACCTTTTCGGAGCGGTCAGAGGACTCGGTCTGGAACAGGCGCATGCCACCGATGCGTAGCAGGGGCAAGATGGCTACCGCCATACCGATAAAGCCGATGCCGCCCAGCCAGTGCAGCATCGAGCGCCACATCAGAATGCCGGGGGACATGGTGTCCAGGCCGCTCAACACCGTAGAGCCGGTGGCAGTGATACCGGACATGCTTTCAAAAAAAGAATCGGTATAGCTGATGTGCTGCGTCAGCAAAAACGGCAGTGCGGCGAAGATGCACACCACCACCCAGCTGGACACAGTCAGCAGATACATGTCCCGGGGGCGCAGATGCACCTGCTCGGGGCGGCCCGGTATGACCAGCGCCAGGCCGGCAATGAAGGTAATCAGGCTGGCCCACAAAAAGGATGGCAAGTCGCCCAGGTGGTCGTAAATCACCAGGGTCAGCATGGGCACGGCCATGCTGATCGCGAGCGTAATCAGGAAGATGCCGATAATGAAACCGATGATGCGTAATGTCGGCAACGCCATGAAGTCAGCTCGGGGATGAAAGAGGGGCGCCATTCTACCTGTGGTCCGGGCTATGTAAACCGCCAAGCCTTCGGGAGATACCGTTAGAATAGCTGCACATTTTCTTCAGGAGGTGGCCAATGGAGGCTCTCGACGCTTTGCTCAACCGTGTTTCTGCCCCGCGCCTGCTCGATCCGGCGCCAACGGCTGAGCAACGTGAAGTACTTTTCGCCGCCGCCTTGCGTGCGCCGGACCACGGTCAGTTGCGTCCTTACCGGTTTTTGACGGTTGAAGGCGCTGCGCGCAATCAACTGGGTGAAATCCTCGCCGAGGCCGTGCTGGCCCAAGGTGGCGAAGTGACCCAGGCCGCCCTGGACAAGGCTCGCGCCATGCCCTTGCGCGCCCCTTTGGTGGTGGTAGTGATTGCCCGTTTGCAGGACCACTTCAAGGTGCCGAAGGCTGAGCAGCTGATTACCGCAGGTTGTGCGGCCCATGCCATTGAGCTGGCAGCTTATGCCCAGGGCATTGGCGCGGTATGGCGCACCGGCGAGCTGTCGTATGCACCGCATGTGGCCAAGGGTTTGGGGCTGGGTGAGGGCGAGGAAGTGGTGGCGTTCCTGTATTTGGGCACGCCGCAGAACGAGTTGCGCGTTGCGCCCAAGGTGGACAGCGCCGAGTTTGTGCAGGCGTGGTCGGTTAAGTAGCCCTGTAGCAATATCCGTAGCAGCTGCCGAAGGAACGAGGCTGCGTTCGGCGGTGTAGCCACCGCAAAATCAGCGCACGCGATTATTCAGTTAAACCGCGGATTCTGATTTTACGATTGCTTTGCAATCGGACGCAGCCTCGTTCCTACGGCAGCTGCTACGCGAGCAAATTGCTGCGAAACCTTTACAGGTTACCGTCCGGTTTCAGCGGTAACTCCAGGGTGGCAACAAATCCGCCATCCGGGTGATTGCCCAGCATCAGCCGCCCGCCATGGCGTTCCGCCGCCCGTCGCGCAATGGCCAATCCCAGCCCGTGGCCGGCCGCTGTCTGGCCCGGTGCGCGGAAAAACGGCTCACCCAATTGCGCCAGGTACTCTTCAGCGACCCCCGGGCCATGGTCGCGAACCTTGATGGTGATGTGTTCGCCTTCGCGCTCCGCACTCAGTTCAATCGGCTGGCCAGGCGGGTTGAAGCGCTGCGCGTTGCGCAACAGGTTATCCACGGCGCGCTCGATCATCGTTGGCCAGCCGTTGAGGCCCAACCCCTGTTCGGCTTGCAGCAGTACGGGCTGCTCGGGGGCCAGCATCGAGGCGTCTTTTTGCACGGTGTTGAGCAGTGCATTGAGGTCGACCTGCTCGGCGCTGGCCTGATCGGCATCGACCCGGGCCAGGGTCAGAATCTCGCTGATCAACGATTCCAGCCGGTCGCACTCGCGGGTCAGGCGTGGCCACAGTTTTTCACGTTCTTCAGGCCCGGCGCGTTCAGCCAGGGCCAGAGCGATCTTGAGTCGGGCCAGGGGCGAGCGCAGCTCGTGGGACACATCACGCAGCAGTTGGCGCTGGCTGCCAATCAGGCTTTGCAGGCGGGCACCCATGCGGTTGAAGTCGGTGGCCAGCACGCCAAATTCATCACGTCGCGACGCCAACTGCGCCAGGCTGTTTTGTTGGTAAGTGGTTTGCCCAAGGTCATGCACGGCAACGCGCAGACGCTTGAGCGGGCGGGTAATCGAGAGCGTCACCATCAGGCTGAACAGCGTCAGCACCACCAGCGCAATCCCCAGTGCGCTCAGAGGCCAGATCAGGCTCTGGCGGTGCCAGGCATCCAGTTCCGGGTGCGGAATGCGGTAAATCAGCAAATAGGTTTCGGCGGTTTTCGGGCTGGTGTATTCGACGGTCAGGCGACGCCATGGCAACTGTTCTGTGCCCGGATTCTGGCGGGCTTCCCAGGCGGCTGCCCGACGCGGGAAGGTGCCACGTACCAGCGGGTCGCCACTTTCGTTGAGCACTTGCACGTCGATGTGATAACGGCGCTTGCGCCGTTCAAGGAAATCCTGCGCCGCATCGGCGCCCTGAGTTTCGTAACGCTCGGTCCACTGTTGCGCCAGATTGGCGATCCCGGGATGACGGCTGAGAATCCATGCGTCCTGATTGAGCATATGCCCCAGCAGGATCGACAACCCTGCGACCAGGGCAATCGCCAGCCAGAAGCTGGCCAGAATGCGCCAAAACAGTGATCGCACGGTAATTCCTCACAAGTCATTGATTGAAACGACCAAAGCCCAACGGCGTGAGCCGTTGGGCTTGGTGGGCAGACAGATTATTGCGCTTTTGGCGCTTGCTGTGCTTTCCAGTCCTTAAACTCTTTCATCTCGGCTTGACGCTCGGCGCGTTTCTTTTGCATCTCGTCGAAGCGTTTTTGCTGATCAGGCTTGAGCAAGGCGCGAATATCGCTCTGGGTTTTGTCGTGCTTGGCCTTCATCTCGTCTTTCAGGGCTTTCTGGTCGGCGGCTGGCAGTTTTTCCAGGTACTTCTCGACCAGTTGCTTGCGATCATGCATTTGCTCGCCCATCAGCTTGCCGATCTGCTGGCGCTGCTCGCGGGTGAGGTCCAGCTGGCTGTAAGGGGCGTCGCCGCGACCGTGATGCTCGCCGCCGTGACGAGGGCCCATCTGGCCGTCACCACCAGGCATGGCCATTGCGACGGTTGGCAGTGCTGCAGCAAACATCAAAGCAATTAGAGTCTTACGCATGGTGTGTCTCCTTTGAATTTGGATTCCGGTTGTTCCGGATGCGCCCAGTTTAGGGAGATCAAGGTCAATCGCTGTCAACCGTGGGTAAAGCTTTGGTAAAGACGGTTTTGCCGGGGATTTACACAGGGTGAGGGCGCTTTTCTCAGACGCTGTAGAAATACCCGCGGCTGCGCAGTGCCACGATGCGCGGGCTGCCATCCGGGTGCGGGCCGATCTTTTTGCGCAGGTTGCTGATATGCATGTCCAGGCTGCGGTCGTACAGGGTCAGCTTGCGGCCCAGGGCGATCTGCGCCAGTTCCTGTTTGTCCAGCGGCTCACCCGGTTGGCGCAGCAGGGCTTCAAGGATGCGGCTTTCAGACACGGTCAGGGTAATGTCGCGCTGGTCGATGGTGACCACGCCGCGCATCGGGCTGAAACACAGGTCGCCCAGCTCCATCTGGCTGGACACCGCCGCCGGGTGGCTGCGGCGCAACACGGCGCGCAGGCGGGCTGTAAGCTCGCGAGGGTCGCAAGGTTTGGCCAGGTAGTCATCGGCGCCCAGCTCCAGGCCCAGGATGCGGTCCAGCGGTTCGCCTCGGGCCGAAAGCATCAGCACCGGCAGATCAGGGTGGTCGTTGCGCAATTGCTTGAGCAGCTCAAGGCCGCTGCCGTCGGGGAGCATGACATCCAGCACCACGGCATCGGGGCTGGACTCTGCCAGCGCCTTGCGGGCGCTGGCACCGTCGTGGCATGCGCGAACCTGAAAGCCTTCCTGGCTCAGCCAACTGACCAGCAGCTCACACAGCTCCTGGTCATCATCTATCAGTAACAGGTCGCTCATGACTTACTCGATTTGACCGGTGCCGGTGCTGTTTGCGCCGGCTGCCGGTAAAGATACAGGTTACGGCAGGACTTGCTTGAACGGCTTGACGCTGACATTGGCATATACGCCAGCGGCAACGTAAGGGTCGGCTTCGGCCCAGGCCTGGGCAGCGTTCAGGGATTCGAACTCGGCCACGATCAGGCTGCCGCTAAAACCGGCAGCGCCAGGGTCATTGCTGTCGATGGCCGGGTGCGGGCCGGCCAGTACGATGCGGCCTTCGGCTTTCAGTTGTTGCAAGCGCTCAAGGTGCGCAGGGCGGGCAGCCAGGCGAGCTTCGAGGGAATTGGCGACGTCTGTTGCAATGATGGCGTAGAGCATGTCAGTCCTTGGTCTTGGGGGTGGTATCAGTCGGGTCGGTGTCATGCAGATGGCGCGACAGGTAAATGCCCTGGGCGATCAGGAACAACACAGTCATGCCCAGGCTGCCGAACACTTTGAAGTCGACCCAGATGCTTTGGTAAGTGAATGCCACGAACAGGTTGGCCGCGCCGCAGAACAGGAAAAACCCGATCCAGGCCACGTTCAGGCGGGTCCAGATCGCATCTGGCAGGCTCAGGGCGTGGCCCATCATGCGCTTGATCAGGACCTTGTCGCCGATAAAGTGGCTGCCGGCAAACGCCAGGGCAAACAGCCAGTTGACCACCGGGGCTTTCCATTTAAGGAAGGTTTCGCTGTGGAAGGCCAGGGTCAGGCTGCCGAATACCAGGCAGGCGATCAGGGTCAGCCATTGGCTTTTTTCGAGTTTGCGTTGCTTGATAAACAGCGCGCCATACACCACCAGCGAACTGATGATCAGCATGGCGGTAGCGCTGTAGATACCGCCGACCGACAGGCTGTGCCCGCCGATTTCGACGATGCGCGGTTCGATTTTGTAAACGATGAAAAACAGTAACAGCGGGATGAAGTCGATGAATTGTTTCACAGTGGCAGCCAGAAGCAGGATGTGGCGGCATAATAACAAACATCAATGACAGCGAAAGCGTCAGCTAGAGGTTATTAAATCCCCGTGGAAATTGACTTGCATTGCCATAGCACGGCATCCGATGGCGCCTTGGCGCCTGCGGTACTGGTCGCGCGTGCGTTCGAGAAAGGTGTGCGAGTCCTGGCCCTGACCGATCACGATACACTTGAAGGCCTCGACGAAGCCCGCGCGGCGGCGCAGGCGCTGGGCATGACATTGGTCAACGGCGTGGAGTTGTCCTGCACCTGGGGCGGGGCGACGATTCATGTGCTCGGCTACGGTTTCGATGTCAACGCCCCGGCGCTGGTCGAGGCCATTGCCAAATTGCACGATGGCCGCTGGCTGCGCGCCGAAGAGATCAGTCGCAAGCTGGCGCTCAAGGGTATGCCTGGTGCGCTTGAAGGCGCACGGGGTATCCAGCAAGCCCTGGGTGACAGCGGCAACGCCCCGGCCCGTCCGCATTTTGCCGATTTTCTGGTGGAGGCCGGTTACGTCAAGGATCGCGCCGAAGCCTTCCGCAAATGGCTGGGGGCCGGCAAGCTGGGGGACGTCAAGCTGCACTGGCCGACCCTGGAAGACACCGTCGCCACCCTGCGCGCAGCAGGCGCCTGGGTCAGTCTGGCGCACCCCTCGCACTACGATTTTACCCGCAGCAAGCGCCGACGGCTGATTGGCGACTATATTCAAGCAGGGGGTCACGCGATTGAAGTGGTCAACGGGTACCAGCCGGCCGATCAGGTTGGCAGCCTGGCGATCCTTGCGCGTGAGTTCGGTCTGCTGGTCAGTGCCGGCAGTGATTTTCATGGTCCAGGAGGGTGGTCCGAGATCGGCGAATACCGTCCGCTTCCGGAAGACTTGCCGCCATTGTGGTGTCGATTCAAATATGACAAACCCACTGCCAACGTCTGAACAGGTAAACACTGTGAGTCAATTTTTCCAGATTCATCCGGAAAACCCACAACCGCGTCTGATCAAACAGGCCGTTGAAATCATCAAGAAGGGTGGGGTGGTGATTTATCCTACCGACTCGTCCTATGCCGTCGGTTGCCAGATGGGTGACAAGGGTGCGATCGAGCGGATCAAGCGCCTGCGCAACCTGGACGACAAGCACAACTTCACCCTGATGTGCTGTGACCTGTCGCAGCTGGGGCTGTTTGCCAAGGTGGATACCGGCATCTTCCGTCTGCTCAAGGCGCATACGCCGGGGCCGTACACCTTTATCCTCAACGCCACCCGCGAAGTGCCGCGCCTGCTGCTGCACCCTAAACGCCGTACCATTGGCCTGCGCGTACCGAGCCATCCGATTGCGCTGGCATTGCTTGAAGAGCTGGGCGAACCGCTGATGAGCGTGACCCTGATCCTGCCGGGCGAGAGCGAGCCGATGGAAGACCCGTATGAAATCCGTGATGCCCTGGAAAAACAGGTCGACCTGATCATTGACGGCGGTTTTGGCGGCAACAAGGCCTCCACTGTCATCAGCCTGGTGGACAGTGGTGACCCCGAGATCGTGCGGGTGGGCTGCGGTGATCCTCAACCCTTTATGGTCGAGGCCTGATGTCTGACGTAGAAGCACCTGAGGCCCGGGCCGGTGCCCAGCAAGAACTGTCTCTGGCCATGGTCTATGGCCAGGCGGTCATCGAAATGCCGCAAGACCTGTATATCCCCCCGGATGCACTGGAGGTGTTTCTTGACGCTTTTGAAGGCCCGCTCGACCTGCTGCTGTACCTGATCCGCAAGCAAAATATCGACATTCTCGACATTCCGGTGGCGGAAATTACCCGCCAGTACATGGGTTATGTCGAGCTCATGAAAACCGTGCGCCTGGAGCTGGCGGCCGAGTATCTGGTCATGGCCGCGATGCTGGCCGAGATCAAGTCGCGGATGCTGTTGCCGCGTTCGGCCGAAATCGAGGAGGACGAGGGTGACCCCCGTGCCGAGCTGATTCGCCGCCTGCAGCAATACGAGCGCTTCAAGGCTGCCGCTGAAGGCATTGAGGGGCTCAGCCGGGTAGGGCGCGAGATCTATGTGCCCAAGCTCGATGCCCCCGAAGCACGGGCGCGCAAACTGGTACCGGATGTGGCGCTTGAAGAGCTGCTGATGTCGATGGCCGAAGTGCTGCGCCGCACCGACATGTTTGAAAGTCATCAGGTCAGCCGTGAGGCCCTGTCGACCCGCGAACGCATGAGCGACGTGCTTGAGCGTCTCAAGGGGGGTGGCTTTGTGCCCTTTGTCGAGCTGTTTACCGCTGAAGAAGGCAAGTTGGGTGTAGTCGTGACCTTTATGGCCATTCTTGAACTGGTCAAAGAGTCGCTGATCGAGTTGGTACAAAATGAACCCTTCGCGCCGATCCATGTGCGGGCAAGAGCCGAATAAAGAGCTGAAACCATGAATTTGACTGAACCCCGCGAGCTGGCCCCCTTGCTTGAGGCCTTTCTGCTGGCCTCGGGAAAGCCGCAGAGCCTTGAGCGCCTGTTCGAACTGTTTGAAGAGGGCGAGCGCCCGGAACCGCCGGTCTTCAAGAAGGCCCTGGAACTGCTGCGCAAATCCTGCGACGGCCGCGCCTTTGAACTGAAAGAAGTTGCCTCCGGCTATCGCCTGCAGATCCGCGAAAAGTACTCGCCCTGGGTCGGACGTCTGTGGGAAGAACGCCCGCAACGTTACTCGCGAGCCATGCTGGAGACCATGGCGCTGATCGCTTATCGCCAGCCCATTACCCGTGGCGAGATCGAAGATGTGCGCGGTGTGGCGGTCAACAGCCATATCGTCAAGACACTGCTGGAGCGCGAGTGGATTCGCGTGGTGGGTTATCGTGACGTGCCGGGCAAGCCCGCGATGTTTGCCACCACCAAGGGCTTTCTTGACCACTTCAACCTCAAGAGCCTCGATGAATTGCCGCCACTGGCCGAGCTGCGCGAGCTGGAGCCGGATCCGATCCTCGATTTTGACGATGCTCCGGTGCCTGCGCATCTTCAGGCGCTGGCCGACGAAAGCGCCGAGCCGGAAGAGCCGAAAGACGAAACCAGCTTCCGCACCCTGCTGACGGAACTGGACTCGATGGAGGAAGGTCTTAAAACCGACTTTGACGATTTGTTGCGCGACGTTGCGCCAGTTGAAGCTCTAGAGCCCGAGCCCGAGCCCGAGCCCGAGCCGGAAATAGAAGCCCAACCACAACCGCAGCAACCCTCTGCGGCCGAGTTGGCCCGCGAGCGATTGCGCGCTGCGGTTGCTGCACTTGAGCAGCGATCTGCCTTGAGCGACGAAGAGCTTGAGGCTCAGGCCCTGGCCGAAGCCATCGAACAGGAACGCCGCGAGCAGGAAGACTGATGCACTCCCATTAAGGATCCTGGCAAGCCGCGGATTCTGCGGGCAATGCATGACCCGTGGGAGCTGGCTTGCCTGCGATGCAGACGACGCGGACTGTCAGGCACACCGCAGCGATGCCATCGCGAGCAAGCCCGCTCCCACACAATTTTCGGAGGGCTGTCATGAGTTCAACCAAAGACCCCTGCATCGGAGTCTGCAAATTCACTGACGACATTTGCCTGGGCTGCGGGCGGACCAAACGTGAAATCAAGGCCTGGAAGAAACTCGACAAAGACGAAAAACGTGCGGTGCTGGCCGAATCCGCCCTGCGTTTACTGGCGCTTGAGGCCACCGGCCGGCGGAAAACCAAGTGAGCCACGCACTTCGTGACTAGCCTTTGATGCGTAATGGCCAATATCCGCGTATGATTCGCGACCCTCTGGGGCTCAGCAGAGCCCCAAGGCCCATTTTTAACACTTCAGGCGCTCGCCTGAATTGACACACCGGGAGGTGCCCAGATGAAAGATCTCGACCCTAAAGACGGCCAGGAAATTGGCCCGGCAGGCGAAAAACTGCAAAAAGTCCTCGCCCGTATTGGCGTAGGCTCGCGTCGCGACGTAGAGAGCTGGATCAGCCAGGGCCGCATCAAGGTCAATGGCAAGGATGCAACCCTGGGTCTGCGCGTAGACCTGCACGACGCCATCACCATTGATGGCAAGGTGATCAAGCGTGAAGAGGCAGCCGAATCGGTTCGCCGCGTGATCATGTACAACAAACCCGACGGCGAAATCTGCACCCGTGACGACCCTGAAGGCCGTCCGACCGTGTTCGACAAACTGCCGCGTCCAAAAGAAGGCCGCTGGATCAATATCGGTCGTCTGGACATCAACACCACCGGCTTGCTGATGTTCACCACTGACGGTGAGCTGGCCAACCGCTTGATGCACCCTTCGTACGAAATGGACCGTGAATACGCGGTACGTGTGCGTGGCGAAGTGGATGACGACATGATTGCCCGCCTCAAGGCCGGCGTTGTGCTGGAAGACGGTCCGGCGCGTTTCACCGACATCAAGCAGGCGCCAGGCGGCGAAGGCTTCAACCATTGGTACCACTGCGTAGTGATGGAAGGCCGTAACCGTGAAGTGCGTCGTCTGTGGGAATCCCAGGGCCTGGTGGTCAGCCGCCTGAAGCGCGTACGTTTCGGTCCGGTGTTCCTCAACTCCGATCTGCCGATGGGTCGCTGGCGCGAAATGAGCCAGTTCGAAGTGGACATTCTCAGCGCTGAAGTCGGCCTCACGCCGGTTGCCATGCCTGAGATGAACGCCAAGAGCAAAGACAAGCTTGAGCGCATGCAGCGCAAATCCTCGCGCCCTGTGGCCCGTGGTGACCGTGTTGCCCGCGTGCTGCGCCCGGCTGAAGGTGCACCTGTTGCGCCGCGTCCGGCACGCCAGCCGCATATCGAAGGCGAGCGTCCGGGCCGTCCGGCTCGTGATGAATCGGCTCGTCCGGCGCGCAAGCCTGCCGGCCGTACTGATCGTGTGCCTGCAGGTCGTGGTGCGCCAGTTGCCGAGCGTCCGAGCGAAATCAACAAGCGTCCAACCAAGCCAACCCGTAACGGGCCAAAGCTGGTTGACGATGCGCCGTCGGGCAAGCGTCGTGGTGCCCCTGCAGGTTCGGGCCAGCGCCCGGGCTTCGGTCGTCGCAAGCCGCAGTAAGCGGTAAGCGCGGTACAAAAAACGCCAACCCCCAGGGGTTGGCGTTTTTTTATGTCTGCGAAATGCTGAAGGTTGCGTAGCAGCTGCCAGGAAACGAGGCTGCGTGCGGCGACGCAGTCGTCGTAAAAACAGGCACTCTGGTGCGCCAGGCCAATACGGTTTTCAGGATTTACGGTTGCTGTGCAACCGAACGCAGCCTCGTTCCTTCGGCAGCTGCTACGGGTCGTAATTCGCGTGGCAAATAATCGTTACACCATGTCAATAAACCTATACGAATTCAGCCACTTACCGACCCTAAACCGCTGAAATCATCCCTTTGTAATGAAAACCTTCCGAGATTTACAGAATTAGGACAGTTCCTACATAAATTGCGGCTTGTTTCGTATTGCAATCGGCTGTGTGATGGGATCTTGCCTTCGTGCGGGTGTACAATGCGCCGCGTTTTAACTGTGACTCAATTGCGTACCCGCGCATTTTGCGCCGCTCGGCGTTACACCGAACGGCCAAAACCTCAAGGCTATCCGCCTTGATAATTCCGCAATGCCACAAGCGTTGCGGGTTCGATTCCGTCACAGATAAAAACAAACAGGTGACGCATGACTCGTGAAACAACCTTGGATTCCTGGCGTCTGCGCTGGGGTTTGATTTGTGTTGTAGACCCTTCGATCACTGCCTCTGGTGCTCAAGTTACAACGCACTGAATCACATCAAACCTTGTGTGGGACCTTTGCAATGAGTGGAAATACCTCGCATTCGGGCGAGCTTAAACGCGGCCTGAAAAATCGTCATATCCAGCTGATAGCCCTCGGTGGCGCGATTGGTACTGGCCTGTTTCTCGGTTCGGCCGGGGTGCTCAAGTCGGCCGGGCCGTCGATGATTCTGGGCTATGCGATCTGCGGCTTTATCGCGTTCATGATCATGCGCCAGCTCGGTGAAATGATCGTCGAAGAGCCGGTTGCCGGTTCTTTCAGCCACTTTGCCCATAAATACTGGGGCGGTTTCGCCGGCTTTATGTCGGGCTGGAACTGCTGGGTGCTGTACATCCTGGTGGGCATGTCGGAGCTGACCGCCGTCGGCAAATATGTGCACTACTGGTGGCCGGAGATCCCCACCTGGGCCTCGGCAGCGGCCTTCTTCGTGCTGATCAACCTGATCAACCTGACCAACGTCAAAGTGTTTGGCGAAGCCGAGTTCTGGTTCGCGATCATCAAGGTCGTGGCAATTGTCGGCATGATCGCCCTGGGCAGCTACCTGCTGGTCAGCGGCAGCGGTGGCCCTCAGGCATCGGTCAGCAACCTGTGGGAACACGGTGGTTTCTTCCCGAACGGGACGACCGGCCTGATCATGGCCATGGCCTTTATCATGTTTTCCTTCGGTGGCCTGGAAATGCTCGGTTTCACCGCAGCGGAAGCCGACAAACCACGCACCGTGATCCCGAAAGCGATCAACCAGGTGATCTACCGCATCCTGATTTTCTATATCGGTGCCCTGGTAGTTCTGCTGTCGTTGACTCCGTGGGACTCGCTGCTTGAAACCCTGAATGCCGGTGGCGACAGCTACAGCAGCAGCCCGTTCGTGCAAGTGTTCTCGATGCTGGGCAGCAACACTGCTGCGCACATCCTCAACTTCGTGGTCTTGACCGCAGCATTGTCGGTGTACAACAGCGGCACCTACTGCAACAGCCGCATGTTGCTGGGTATGGCGCAGCAGGGCGATGCGCCGAAAGTGCTGGCCAAAATCGACAAGCGCGGCGTGCCGGTCAACTCGATCCTGGCCTCGGCGGCGGTGACGGTCATTGCAGTGCTGCTCAACTACCTGATGCCCCATGATGCGCTGGAACTGCTGATGTCCCTGGTAGTGGCGACCCTGGTGATCAACTGGGCGATGATCAGCTACTCGCACTTCAAGTTCCGCCAGCATATGGACAAGACCGCGCAAGTCCCGCTGTTCAAGGCGCTGTGGTATCCGTACGGCAACTACATCTGCCTGGCGTTTGTAGCGTTTATCCTGGTGATCATGCTGTTGATCCCGGGGATTCGCGTGTCGGTGTACGCGATTCCGGTGTGGGTGGCCTTTATGTGGCTGTGCTTCGTGATCAAGAACAAGCGCGCGGTACAGGCGCAGGCAGCGGCTTACAGTTCTGCCAAATAAACGCTGTGTTTAACCCTGCAAACCCGGCCATTGCGCCGGGTTTGTTGTTTGTGGGGTATCCTTGATGCTCTGAACACGGACCCTTTTTTGATGCTGGTGATTTCCAACAACGTGCATATCCCTGATGCCGAGATCGAACTGACGGCCATTCGCGCCCAGGGTGCGGGCGGGCAGAACGTCAACAAGGTTTCGAGCGCCATGCACCTGCGCTTTGATATTCCCAATTCGTCGTTGCCGGATTTTTACAAGGAGCGGCTGCTGGCGCTGCGTGACAGCCGCATCACCAGTGATGGCGTGCTGATTATCAAAGCCCAGCAATACCGCACCCAGGAGCAGAATCGGGCTGATGCGCTGGAGCGTCTGGCGGAGTTGATCGTCAGCGCCACCAAGGTGGAGAAAAAGCGCCGCCCGACCAAGCCGACCCTGGGCTCAAAAAAACGTCGGCTAGAATCCAAGACCAAGCGCGGCAACATCAAGGCGGGGCGGGGCAGGGTGGATTTCTAGAGGGCAGCAGCAGTCCTGTGGGAGCGGGCTTGCCCGCGATGGCATCACCGTGCTTTACCTGGCACACCACTCCGTCTGCATCGCGGGCAAGCCCGCTCCCACAGGTTTAATCACCCTGAGCGCGAGCTAGGACGCTCTTGCGTTCTGCGCCTGGCGATACAGATAAACACTCAGCATCAACCCGCCAAGTGCCGCCAGCGCCGCAAACAGAAAGATCGAAGCAAAGCCGAAGCCCGCTGCCACGGCGCCAACCAGTGGCCCGGTGATGCCCAGCGACAGATCGATAAACAGCGAATACGCACCCACCGCAGCCCCCCGGCTGGAGGCCGGCACCAGGTTGACCGCCTCAACCCCCAGCGCCGGGAACACCAGCGAAAAGCCAAAGCCGCTCAAGGCCGCGCCCGCCAGGGCCAACTCCGGGTTGGGTGCCAGCCACAGCAACAGCAGGCCCAGGGTTTCGACGCTCAGGCAGGCAATTGCCACGCGAAAACCGCCGATACGGTTGATCAGATTGCCAAACAGCAAACGCGCACTGATAAAACTGGCGCCAAACAGGCTCAGGCACAGCGCTGCGTTTTCCCAGTGGTTGGTCGCGTAATACAAGGTGATAAAGGTGGCGATGGTGCCAAAGCCGATCGAGCCCAGGGCCAGCCCGGTGCCGTGGGGCAGTACTCGTCCCAGTACATGCAGAAACGGCAGGCGCACGCCGCTGACAATGGGGGCCGCCAGTTTTGGCCAGGCCAGCAGTACGCCCAGCGCTCCCAGGGCAATAATGCTTACGCCCAGGCTCCACATCCCCAGGTGGCCGACCATGACCACGCCCAGAGGTGCGCCAATGGCAATGGCGCCGTAGCTGGCGATGCCATTCCAGGAAATCACCTTGGCCGTGTTCTGCGCGCCGACCCGGCCTATGCCCCAGCCGATGGAGCCGGAGCCCACCAGGCTTTCCGCGCTGCCCAGCACCAGCCTGCCGATCAACAGGCTGGCCAGGCTCCAGGCCGGCATGCTCGTCAGCCAGCTGGACACCAGCATAAACACGCCACTCAGGCCGCAGCCGGCCAGGCCAACCATCACGGCGCGCTTGCTGCCCCGGGTATCGATGTAGCGGCTGGCGTAAGGCCGGCTCAGCAGCGTAGCCAAATATTGCACGCTGATCACCAGCCCGGCGATCACCGTGCCGTAACCGAGATGGTTATGCACGTAACCCGGCAGTACGGCCAGCGGAATGCCAATGTTCAAATAGCCGATAAAGGTAAACAGGACGATGGAAACCACTTGCAGCGTGATTGCCATGGGGCGCTGTGTTTCAGGCATGGGGTAGGGGTCCTGCGGGGAGCGGGTTGGTGCAGATTATAGTGGTGTAACCAGTTGCGTCGCGATTAAAGCGGCCAGTGCATTTTCCTGGGTGCCGAACCGTTTAAGCAGGAGGGCTTGTTTTTCGGGGCTGAGGCGCTCCCAGAGGTCGATCATTTTCTCGGCGGTGCCGATCAGAACGCTGGCCTGGGTATCGCTGAAGGTGTCAGTCACGCTTGATTCCGCAATAAGGGGCGATTGTGTCAGACGGTGTGAAAAACTGAATGCTTTTCGCACCGTCTGATTGTGCGCCGTCAGTCTTCGCTTTCGGCCTGCAGGCTTTCAGAAGCCTCGTCCAGTGCGGGGTTTTCGCCACTGGTGTGTTGCGGGGTTGGCTGCTCGGTTTCGTGCAGGCTTGGGAAGGGGAGGTTTGGGATCTCGTGCATCGTCGCGCTCCTCGTAAGGTGTGTTTTAAGTAGCTTGCTAAGGATACAGGAGGGAGTGTGACAATTTGTCTTTTTATTGCGTCTGGGGGGATTTGTATCGAACTTTTCATATTGCAGCTGTCGCTGCAAAAGGCAGAGCCCTGTAGCAGCTGCCTCGTTCCTTCGGCAGCTGCTACAGGGTGGGGGGCTAGTGTGTACACACCTGCGCTATCGCCTTGGCCAGCAGGCTCAGGCGCGTGCCGTCGACCCCGGCCATATTGGCGCGCCCCGAACCAACCATGTACACGCTGTGTTTCTCGCGCAACAGCTGGACTTGCTCTTGGGTCAGGCCAGTGTACGAAAACATCCCGCGTTGCTCATTAATATGGGCAAAGTGCTCCGCCAGCCCGAACGGGACCAGGGCTTCCACCAAACCGCTACGCAATTGCGCGATACGGCTGCGCATGGCTTCCACTTCTGCGATCCACACGCTTTTCAGCTGGGCATCGCCGAGGATGGTCGCTACCACCGCCGCGCCGTGATCCGGCGGGTTGGACCACAAGTTTCGCGCAATATAGGCCAACTGGCTGCGGATGTCGGTCAGCTTTTCGGCGTCATTGGCACACACAATCAATGCACCGACGCGTTCGCGGTACAGGCCGAAGTTCTTCGAGCACGAGCTGGTGATCAGCACTTCCGGCAGTTCACGGGTGAACAGGCGGGTCGACCAGGCGTCTTCCTGCATTCCGTCGCCAAAACCCTGGTAGGCAAAATCGATCAAAGGCAGCAATTCACGACGACGGACCACGTCCAGCACCTGCAGCCAGTCCGCCTGGGACAGGTCAAAGCCGGTCGGGTTGTGGCAGCAGGCGTGCAGCAGCACCACATCGCCTTTTGGCGCGTGTTCCAGGGCTTCGAGCATGGCAGCGACATTGAGCTTGTTGTCGCTGCCCACGTAAGGGTAGTGACTGATCTTCAGCCCGGCTGCGGCAAAGATGGTTTCGTGGATCGGCCAGGTTGGATCGCTCAGCCAGATGCCACGGCCCGGCAAGCATTGCGCGATAAAATCGGCGCTCAGGCGCAAGGCCCCGGTACCGCCCGGGGTCTGGGTCGCTGCAGCACGCTTGCTGGCCAGCAGGGGTGAGTCTTCGCCCAGCACCAGTTCGCTGATCAGTTGTCCGAATCGGCTGTCACCATGACCGCCGATATAGGTTTTGGTCTGTTGCTGATCGACCAGGCGCTGCTCGGCCAACTTTACCGATTGCAGGATCGGCGTCAGGCCATTGGCGTCTTTATAGACGCCCACGCCCAGGTCGAACTTGTCCGGATTGGTATCCTGTTGATAGGCGTCCATCAAACCGAGAATCGGGTCGCCCGGTACCCGACCAATATCGGCAAAGTGCATTACTTGCGACCTTCGGCAGTTTTGGCGACTTCATCAGTGCGCGCGGCCATGATGAAGTCGTTGCGGTGCAGGCCCTTGATCGAGTGGCTCCACCAGGTCACGGTGACCGAGCCCCATTCGGTCAGCAGGCCCGGGTGATGGCCTTCGGCTTCGGCGATTTCGCCCACGGCATTGGTAAAGGCCAGGGCGAATTTGAAGTTCTTGAACAGAAAGACCTTTTCCAGCTGCATGATGCCGTCGCGAACTTCGATGTTCCAGTCCGGGATCTGTTTGATCAGGATCGGCAGTTCTTCGTCGCTGACCTGTGGAGCATCGGCGCGGCAGGCTTCGCAGTGGGCTTGGTTCAGTGCGTTCATGGTGGATTCCTGAAATCAGTTTTTATTGATGACTAAAAAAAGGTTAAGCCGCTTTCGGCTTGGGCGTGAACTTCGGCGCGTGCAGGCCCATTGTCATGCCTTTTTCGACCATACCCATGATGTCTTCATGGGCCAGGTCAAACAGTCGCTTCAAGTCCGGCAGGACAAAATACAGCGGCTGCAAAATATCGATGCGATACGGCGTACGCATGGCTTCCAGCGGATCGAAAGCCTGATGTTCCGGCTCTGAAGACAGGCTGTAAACCGTTTCTTTGGGCGACGACAGAATCCCGCCACCGTAAATGCGTTTGCCTTCCGGCGTGTCGACCAGGCCGAACTCGATGGTCATCCAGTACAGACGTGCCAGATACACCCGTTGTTCTTTGCTCGCCTGCAGGCCCAGCTTGCCGTAGGTGTGGGTGAATTCGGCGAACCACGGGTTGGTCAGCAGCGGGCAGTGGCCGAAAATCTCATGGAAAATATCCGGCTCTTGCAGGTAATCGAGTTCTTCGGGAGTACGAATAAAGGTGGCCACTGGAAACTGCTTGTTGGCCAGCAACTCGAAGAAGGTCTGGAAGGGGATCAGTGCGGGTACCCGGGCAACTTGCCAGCCCGTGGTGGCGCCCAGTACCTGATTGATCTCGTCGAGTTGCGGGATGCGGTCGTGGGGCAGGCCCAGCTTTTCGATGCCTTGCATGTACTCGGGGCAGGCGCGGCCTTCCAGCAGTTTCAGCTGACGGGTAATCAGCGTGTTCCACACCCCGTGCTCGGCAGGTGTGTAGTCGATAAAGCCATTGGCATCAGGCTCACGGGCGACGTATTTCGTTTGCTTCATGGGGCTCTCCGCAAGGAAATCGTTTTTATTATTCGGTGTTGTTGCGATGCCTTAGTGATACCTCAAGTGATTGTCATGTGCAGCTAGCCTAAAGCCAGTAATGCTGGGATGATGGCGCTTATTCGTAAAGTATTCGTTACGATGTGAGGGGCAGGCTGTCATTCTTGATTGTGCGACAGCACAACTGTCACAAAATCGTGACGATGAAATGCCTCTGAAGCCGGAAAACCTCCCTGTGGCAGCGAGCCTGCTCGCGAATGGCGCTCTTTGAGCCTTCGCGAGCAGGCTCGCCCCCACATAGGACATCCATTGTTAGTTATTCCCGAGCCCTGCCCATGCGTATCAAAGTCCACTGCCAAAACCGGATTGGCATCCTTCGCGACATTCTCAACCTGCTGGTGGCCTACGGCATCAACGTCAAGCGCGGCGAGGTCGGGGGTGATCAGGGCAATGCGATTTATCTGTACTGCCCCAATCTGATTAATCTGCAATTTCAGGCCTTGCGTCCGAAGTTTGAAACCATCCCCGGGGTGTTTGGCGTCAAGCGTGTGGGCTTGATGCCCAGCGAGCGCCGGCATATGGAGCTTAACGCCTTGCTCGGGGCGCTGGAATTTCCGGTGCTGTCTATCGATATGGGCGGTTGCATTGTTGCGGCCAACCGCGCGGCGGCACAGTTGCTTGGGGTGCGGGTGGATGAAGTGCCGGGGATTTCCCTGTCACGCTACGCCGAAGACTTCGACCTGCCCGAACTGGTGCGGGCCAACAAGTCGCGGATCAATGGCTTGCGGGTCAAGATCAAGGGCCTGGTGTACCTGGCCGATATCGCCCCGCTGCAACTGGAACACGACGAAAGCGAGGCGATGGCCGGGGCCGTGCTGACCCTGCACCGCGCCGACCGTGTGGGCGAGCAAATCTACAATGTGCGCAAGCAGGAGCTGCGCGGCTTCGACAGTATTTTCCAAAGCTCGAAAGTCATGGCCGCGGTGGTGCGCGAAGCGCGGCGAATGGCACCGCTGGATGCGCCGCTATTAATAGAAGGCGAAACCGGCACCGGCAAGGAGCTGCTGGCCCGGGCCTGCCATCTGGCCAGCCCTCGTGGCCAGTCGCCATTGATGGCGCTGAACTGCGCCGGCTTACCTGAGTCGATGGCTGAAACCGAACTGTTCGGCTACGGCCCCGGTGCCTTTGAAGGTGCGCGGGCGGAAGGCAAGCTCGGCCTGCTGGAGCTGACAGCCGGAGGTACGTTGTTTCTCGATGGCGTGGGTGAAATGAGCCCGCGCTTGCAGGTCAAATTGCTGCGCTTCTTGCAGGATGGTTGCTTTCGTCGGGTTGGCAGTGATGAAGAGGTGTATCTGGATGTGCGGGTGATGTGCGCCACCCAGGTCGACCTGTCCGAGCTGTGCGCTCGGGGTGAGTTTCGCCAGGATCTGTATCACCGGCTCAACGTACTCTCGCTGCATATTCCGCCGCTGCGCGATTGCCTGGACGGTCTGGAACCGCTGGTGGAGCATTTCCTCGATCAGGCCAGTCGCCAGATCGGTTGCTCGCTGCCGCGCCTGGCGCCAGCGGCAATGGATCGTTTGAGCCACTACCACTGGCCGGGCAACGTGCGCCAGTTGGAGAACGTGCTGTTTCAGGCGGTGTCGCTGTGTGATGGCGGGGTGGTCAAGGCTGAGCATATCCGCCTGCCGGATTACGGCGTGCGTCAGCCCCTGGGCGAGTTCTCGCTGGAAGGCGGGCTGGAGCAGATTGTCGGGCGGTTCGAAAAGGCAGTATTGGAACAGCTGTATTCCGAGCACCCGAGTAGCCGATTGCTGGGCAAGCGATTGGGGGTGTCCCATACCACCATCGCCAACAAACTGCGTGAGCACGACATTATTAAGCCGGGCAAGGACGCTTGAGCCTGTAAGTGCTGATCTGTGGGAGCGGGCTTGCTCGCGATGATATCGCTGCGGTGTGCCAGACATATCGCGCCGCCAGAATCGCGAGCAAGCCCGCTCCCACAAGATCGACGTGACTCGGCAGGCCAGCCCTTGCCGCAACCGGCAGAACCCCGCCGTCTCTTCGCACCAAACGCTATCCCCATCCCTGCGCAAACCCGCGCCGCAGCGCGTCAAAATAAAGTTGGTGCGCAAATTGCAATGACCTCTTCAGTACAGCGGTGGGCGGCAAGCGTCCGTCAGACAGAGGAAAGACTGTGGACAAGTACCTTTATGTGGCAATGACCGGCGCCAGTCAGAACGCACTGGCGCAGAAGGCGCATGCCAACAATCTGGCGAACATCTCGACCAACGGGTTTCAGCGTGACCTGGAACAGGCCCGCTCGATGCCGGTGTTTGGTGACAGCTTTCCGGCGCGTGCCTTTGCCTTGACCGAGCGCCCTGCCACCGATTTCAGCCAAGGTGCCCTGGTCGAGACCGGCCGCGACCTGGATGTGGCCGTGTCCGGCGACGGCTGGCTGGCGGTGCAGGCCCCCGACGGCAGTGAGGCCTATGTGCGCACCGCCAGCATGAACGTGGATGCCCTGGGCATCCTGCGTGCCGGCAACGGCATGCCGATCATGGGCAACGGCGGGCCGATCGCGGTGCCGCCCCAGCAGCAGATCGAAGTCGGCGAAGACGGCACCATCAGCATCCGCGCCCAGGGCGAAGGCCCGCGGGTGATGGCGCAAGTGGACCGGATCAAGCTGGTCCAGCCGGACCTGAAAACCATGAGCAAGGGCCTCGACGGCCTGATCCACACCAATGACGGTCAGCCGGCCCCGGCCGATGCCAATGTGCGGGTGACCTCGGGTTTTCTGCAGGCGAGCAACGTCAATGCCGTGGATGAAATGACCTCGGTGCTGGCTCTGTCCAAGCAGTTCGAGCTGCATATCAAAATGATGAACACCGCCAAAGAAGACGACCAGGCCATGACTCGCGTCCTGTCCATCAGCTAATTACTTGAACGCGGCGCCGAAAAACCGGCGCGCGAGGAGAGCACCATGCTTCCGGCACTGTGGGTTGCAAAAACGGGTTTGGCTGCACAAGACACCAACCTGACCACCATTTCCAACAACCTGGCCAACGTCTCGACCACCGGCTTCAAGCGTGATCGCGCCGAGTTCCAGGACTTGCTCTACCAGATCAAGCGCCAGCCAGGTGCACAGTCGACCCAGGACAGTGAACTGCCATCGGGCCTGCAAGTGGGCACCGGGGTACGTATTGTCGGCACGCAAAAGAACTTCACTGCCGGTAGCCTGCAAACTACCGAGCAGCCGCTGGACATGGCCATCAACGGCCGTGGTTTTTTCCAGATCATGCAGCCCGACGGAACAACGGCCTACACCCGTGACGGTACTTTCCATCTGGACTCCAATGGCCAGATCGTCACCGCTAACGGCTTTGCCCTGGAACCGGCGATTGTGGTGCCGGCCGATGCCCAGACCTTCACCGTCGGCCAGGACGGCACCGTATCGGTGACCATTTCCGGCAACCCGGCGGCGCAAGTGATCGGCAACGTGCAGACCGCCGACTTTATCAACCCGGCCGGCTTGCAGTCCCAGGGCGGCAACCTGTTCCTGGAAACCGCCTCCAGCGGTGCGCCGCAAATCGGCACCCCGGGCCTGAACGGCTTTGGCCTGACCATGCAAAGCATGCTCGAGACCTCGAACGTCAGCACCGTGGAAGAAATGGTCAATATGATCACCACCCAGCGCGCCTACGAGATGAACTCCAAAGTGATCTCGACCGCTGACCAGATGTTGTCGTTCGTCACGCAAAACCTGTAATTACGTGAAATAGCGGGAGAGCTCATGAAGCGCTTGTTTTCTGTTCTGGCACTGGGCGCCATCACCTTGCTGGCCGGCTGCGTCAGCCCGCCACCGCGGGCCAACGACCCGTACTACGCACCTGTGCTGCCGCGTACGCCGCTGCCGGCTGCCGCCAACAACGGCTCGATTTACCAGGCCGGTTTCGAGCAGAACCTGTACAGCGACCGCAAGGCGTACCGCATCGGCGACATCATTACCATTACCCTTAATGAGAAGACCCAGGCGAGTAAAAACGCCAACTCGGCGATCGGTAAAAACAGCAACACCAGCATCGGCCTGACCTCGTTGTTCGGCAGCGGCCTGACCACCAACAACCCGCTGGGTGGTGGCGATTTGAGCCTCAATGCCGGTTATAGCGGCAGCCGTGCCACCAAGGGCGACAGCAAGGCCGGGCAGGGCAACAGCCTGACCGGTTCGATCACCGTGACTGTCGCCGACGTGCTGCCCAACGGCATCATCGCCGTGCGCGGTGAAAAGTGGATGACCCTTAACACCGGCGACGAGCTGGTACGCATTGCCGGCCTGGTACGGGCCGATGACATTGCCACTGACAACACTGTGTCTTCGACCCGTGTGGCCGATGCGCGCATCACCTACTCGGGCACCGGCTCGTTTGCCGATGCGAGCCAGCCGGGCTGGTTTGACCGTTTCTTCCTTAGCCCGCTGTTTCCCTTTTAGTGATGAAGCTCACCATGCCCAACCTCAAGCATCTGCTGGCAGCCGTGTTGCTGTTGTCGACCTCCCTGGGCGCCCACGCCGAGCGGTTGAAAGACATCGCCAGCATTTCCGGCGTGCGTTCCAACCAATTGATTGGTTATGGCCTGGTGGTGGGCTTGAATGGTACGGGTGACCAGACCACACAAACCCCGTTTACCCTGCAGACGTTCAATAACATGCTGTCGCAGTTTGGCATCAAGGTACCGCCGGGTTCGGGCAATGTGCAGCTGAAAAACGTTGCGGCGGTGTCCATCAGCGCCGATTTGCCGGCATTCGCCAAGCCGGGGCAGGTGATCGATATCACCGTTTCCTCCATCGGCAACTCCAAAAGCCTGCGCGGCGGTACGCTGCTGCTGACACCGCTTAAAGGCATCGATGGCAATGTGTATGCGGTGGCCCAGGGCAATCTGGTGGTCGGCGGTTTCGATGCCGAAGGCCGCGACGGCTCGAAAATCACCGTCAACGTGCCGTCGGCCGGGCGTATTCCGGGTGGCGCATCGGTTGAGCGGGCCGTACCCAGCGGTTTCAACCAGGGCAACAGCCTGACCCTGAACCTCAACCGCTCGGACTTCACCACCGCCAAGCGTATCGTCGACAAGATCAATGACCTGCTCGGCCCCGGCGTGGCGCAGGCCATCGATGGCGGCTCGGTTCGCGTGACCGCACCACTGGACCCGAGCCAGCGGGTCGACTATCTGTCGATCCTGGAAAACCTCGAAGTCGATCCGGGGCAGGCGGTGGCCAAGGTCATCATCAACTCGCGCACCGGCACCATCGTGATTGGCCAGAACGTCAAGGTTTCGCCCGCCGCAGTGACCCACGGTAGCCTGACCGTGACCATCACCGAAGACCCGATTGTCAGCCAGCCCGGCCCGCTGTCCAACGGCGAGACCGCCGTGGTGCCGCGTTCGCGACTGAATGCCCAGCAGGAAGCCAAGCCGATGTTCAAGTTCGGCCCGGGCACCACCCTCGACGAAATCGTGCGGGCGGTAAACCAGGTCGGCGCAGCGCCAGGGGACTTGATGGCGATTCTCGAAGCGCTGAAACAGGCCGGCGCGCTGCAAGCCGACCTGATCGTGATCTGAGGCCGACGTCATGGATATGCGTAAGAGTGGCGTAGTCAGTGGCAGCGATTCCGGGGCGTTCACCGACCTGAATCGGCTGAACAATCTGAAAGTCGGCGACCGCGAAAGCGACGGCAATATGCGCAAAGTTGCCCAGGAATTCGAGTCGCTGTTTCTCAACGAGATGCTCAAGTCGATGCGCTCGGCCAACGAAGTGCTGGGCAAGGACAACCCGCTCAACACCCCGGCGGCCAAGCAGTATCAGGAAATGTACGACCAGCAATTGTCCGTGACCCTGTCCCGGCAGGGCGGTGGTATCGGCCTGGCCGATGTGTTGATGCGCCAGATGTCGAAAAACAAAGCTGCGGTGCCGGGGGAGGCTGCGGCGACCACGGCGCTGACTGCCGAAGCCAAAGCCCCGGCCGCCACCACCGTCGACAGCCCTTTTGTGCGCTCCAGTGGTCAGCGTCCATTGTGGGCTTCGCGGGTCGCCATTACGCCGCAGGCAGCCGGCGGCGGCCATCAGAATGACATGGCCCTGCTTAATCAGCGCCGTCTGGCGTTGCCGAGCAAGATGACTGACCGCTTGCTGGCCGGGATCGTGCCATCGGCCGATCCGGTGCGTTCCACGCTCAATACCGCCGCCGTGCCGGGGCGCACTTCGCCGGGGCTGGATGCCGTGCTCAAGGGCAGCCGCCAGCCGATGCTCAGTGCCAGTGGCGTGCAAGGGCGCATGCAGGTTTACGGTCGTGCCGTGGCGCAGCCGCCGCTGGCCCCGGCCAAACAGGCCTTCGAGTCGCCGGATGCGTTTGTCGCCACCATGTTGCCGATGGCGCAACAGGCCGCCGACCGCATCGGCGTCGACCCGCTGTACCTGGTGGCGCAAGCCGCACTGGAAACCGGCTGGGGCAAATCAGTGATGCGCCAGCAAGATGGCAGCAGCAGTCACAACCTGTTCGGCATCAAGGCCACCGGCAGTTGGCAGGGCGCCCAGGCGCGGGCCATCACCAGCGAGTTCAGGGGCGGGCAGATGGTCAAGGAGACAGCGGAATTCCGTTCCTACGATTCCTATCAGGACAGCTTCCATGATCTGGTGACGCTGTTGCAGAGCAACAATCGTTATAAAGAAGTGCTCAATGCGGCCGATAAACCGGAGCAGTTTGTACGCGAATTGCAGAAGGCCGGTTACGCAACCGACCCTGAGTACGCGAGCAAGATTTCGCAGATAGCCAAGCAAATGAAAACCTACCAGAGCTACGCCTCGACGGGTTCTCTCACGAATTTATAAGGTTTGAACCATGGCGAGTTTGATCAACATCGGGATGTCGGGGCTCAATGCCAGTCAGGGCGCATTGGCGACAGTCGGCAACAACATTGCCAACGCCAATACCTCGGGCTATTCGCGTCAGCAGATCGTCCAGGGCAGCGCCGCGTCGCAACAGGTGGGCGGGGTGTTTATCGGCACCGGCACCACCCTGGCCGACGTGCGCCGCGTGTACAACTCCTACCTCGACGCCCAGTTGCAAACCACCACCTCGCTCAATGGCGATGCCCAGGCTTATCTCGACCAGATCGGCACGGTCGACAAACTGCTGTCGGATAAAAACACGGGCGTATCGGCGGCCCTGAGCAGCTTTTTCAGCTCGTTGCAAACCGCCGCCGCGGCGCCCGGTGATGTGTCCGCGCGGCAGTTGTTGCTGACCAGTGCGCAAACCCTAAGCAACCGCTTCAACTCGATTTCGACCCAGCTCAACCAGCAGAACGAGGGCATCAACAGCCAGCTGGACACCCTCACCTCGATGGTCAACCAGCACACAGCCACCATTGCTTCGCTGAACAAGCAGATCGCCCAGGCCACCACGGCTGGCAATACGCCGAACAACCTGCTGGATGCGCGTAACGAAGCCGTGCGCAGCCTCAACGAGCTGGTCGGGGTGACGGTTCAGGAGCACGACAACGTCTACGACATTACCCTGGGCACCGGCCAATCGCTGGTGCAGGGCAGCACCTCGAACACGATTTCGGCGGTGCCAGGCAAGGTCGATAAAAGCCAATACAGCATCCAGGTCAACTTCCAGCAATCGAGTTCGGATGTGACCTCGGTGATCAGTGGCGGCAAGATCGGCGGCCTGCTGCGTTACCGCGACGATGTGCTGGCACCGGCGATGAACGATTTGGGCCGTACAGCCATTGTGGTCGCCGATGCGATCAACCAGCAGCTGGGCCAGGGCCTGGATGCCAATGGCGAGTTCGGCTCGTCGTTGTTCAACAGTATCAACAGTGCCACGGCCATCAGCCAGCGCAGCCAGGCGGCGACCGGAAATATTGGCGCAGGCAACTTCAATGTCAGCATCGCTGACAGCGGCGCGCTGACCGCCTACGACTATCAGGTCACGTTCACCAGCGCCACCGAGTACTCGGTCAAGCGCTCCGACGGCACCGATATGGGGGCGTTCGCTACCACGGACACCCCGGCCAAGGTCATTGACGGTTTCACCCTGGATCTCAAGGGCGGCCCGATGACCGCTGGCGACGCGTTCAAGGTCAGCCCCACCCGCAGTGGTGCAGGCAATATCGGCGTGCAAATGAGCGATGCCAATAAATTGGCATTTGCCGGGCCGCTGGTGGCTGGCCCGGGCAGCTCCAATACCGGTACGGGTGCAGTGGGTAGCCTCAATCTGTCGTCAGCGCTGGATATCTACGGCGGCGTCAATCTGGGCAAAGCGCAAAGCGATATTGAAGGCGCCATGCCGGTGCGCATTGCCTTTGACGAAGCCAGCGCGGATGGCACCCAGAGCTACCGGGTACTGAACGAGGCCGGCAAGGAAATCGGCAAGGGCAGCATCGTGCCGGGCCAGGACAACAAGGTCACGATCAATGTGCCCGTGACCAACGCGGACGGCACCACTACAAACGTGGGGTTCGACACGGTGATCAGCGGTTCGCCGGGCAAGGGCGACAGCTTCGATATCAAGTTCAACAAGGACGGCAAGGCCGACAACCGCAACGCCAACGAACTGCTGGGCCTGCAAACCAAGGCCACAGTGGGTGTAGGCAAGGACGGCACTGGCGGCGTCAGCATGGCTACTTCCTACAGTCAGTTGGTATCCAAGGTGGGCGGTAAAGCCAGCCAGGCGGCGGTCGACGGCACCGCCAATGGCGCGGCTTTGGCCTACGCCAAAGAGGTGCGCAACTCGGTATCCCAGGTCAACCTGGACGAAGAAGCCTCCAACCTGGTCAAGTTCCAGCAGTACTACACCGCCTCGTCGCAGATCATCAAAGCGGCGCAAGCAACCTTCAGCACGCTGATCAACAGTCTTTAAGGGAGCCCGCGACGATGCGTATTTCAACTTCGCAGTTTTTTGAATCGACCAGTGCCACCTACCAGAACAACTTCTCGTCGGTGATCAAGACCCAGAGCCAGATCGACTCCGGCGTGCGCATCCAGACCGCTGCCGATGACCCGGTAGGTGCGGCGCGCCTGCTGCAATTGCAGCAGCAAAAAGACATGCTGGCGCAGTACAGCACCAATATGAACAGCATCAAGTCGTCGCTGGGCGCCCAGGAAGCGGTGCTCGACAGCATCAATAACTCATTGCAAAAGGCCAGTGAGCTGGCTCTGCGCGCCGGTGGCGGGATCAGTGATGCCGACCGCGGCGCCATCGCCAACGAACTGGGCAGCATTGAAGAACAGGTGTTCAGCCTGCTCAACAGCAAGGACGCCTCGGGCAACTATATGTTCTCCGGCTCCAAAACCGACACCCCGCCATACACCCGCAACAATGATGGCACCTACAGCTATCAGGGCGACGATACCCAGCTCAACCTCAAGGTTTCCGACACCCTGACCCTGGCCAGCAGCGACACGGCCAGGAGCATCATGGAAGGCGCGACCAACACCGGGCGTACCCAGGCGACTTTTGTGCCCGGCGTGGATGCCAATGGCGAGCCGACCGTCAATGACGGCAAGCTCTCGGTGTCTGCCGGTCTGGTCACGTCAAGCGCGGTGTTCAACAAGAGTTTCGCCGAAGGCCAGCCCTATACGCTGAAATTCAGCAGCAGCACCGAGTACACCCTGACTGACCGTGACGGCAATGACCTGACCTCGCAGGTGGCGGGCAACGGGGTGTTCGACCCGACCAAGGATGGCTCGCAGAGCATCAGCCTGCGCGGCGTGTCGTTCGATATCACCCCCAATCTCAAGGACGTACCAGCGGCTGAGCGGGATGCGTTGGTGGCGGGGCGCAGCTTTACGCTTGAGGCCAAGGCGGACACCATCAATACCTCGCGCACGCCGGGCAACGGTTCGACGGCGCAGATTACCAATTCCACGGTGACCGACGCCCAGGCCTATGGCGACAGCTTTCCGAGCAATGGCGCGGTGATCAAATTCACCAGCGCCACTGAATACGAAGTCTATGCCCAGCCGCTGAGCGCCGACAGCAAGTCGATTGCCCAGGGCACTGTTGATGGTGGTGCGCTCGGGATCAAGTTCGACTTCGCTGGAGCACCGCAGGCGGGCGACCAGTTTGTCGTCAACCGCAACAACCACCAGAGCCAGAACGCGCTGGATACCATCAGCCAGCTGCGCAAGGCCCTGGAAATCCCCAGCGACAAAGACCCGCTGGCCCAGCAAACGCAAAAGGACGCGATCAACTCCGCGATCGGCAACCTGAAAAACGCCAGTGCCGGCGTTGACAGCGCCCGCGGCTCGATTGGTGCGCGCCTGAAGGCGGTGGATATTCAGGCGGATGAAAATATCAGCCTGGGCCTGGCCAACGACTCCACCACGGCGGCGATCGGCAACACCGATATGGCGGGGGCGTCCATCGAACTGGCGTTCCAGAAAGCCATGCTCGAAGCCTCGCAACTGGCGTTCGTGAAAATCTCCCAGCTGAGCCTGTTCAACCAGCTCTAAACAGCGGTGCAGGGGGGTGATGTGGGAGCGGGCTTGCCCGCGATGCAGGCGACACGGTATGCCGGTAATACCGTGTTGCTGCCATCGCGGGCAAGCCCGCTCCCACAAAATCGCCTTTCTGGCTGTAATGTTTTGTATAAAACCGCACAAAATAGCGTGACCTATGAGTCATAACGGGCATCTTCACTGTATCGTGTGAAACGTACGGGCGGGTGCCGGGCCTTTTTCGGGCTGTTTTGTTTATTTTTACGCACCCACACAAGCCCTTTTATTGTCAGCGCCCCTCGATTATGTGAGCGGGTGATCTCCAGCTATTTAGTATTGGGAAGCCACAATGATTGGCATTAAAAGCATCGCCAGTTACGTGCCAGCAAGCGGTGTAGACAACTACGCGCAGGGCGCGAAGTTCTCCAAAGACGAAGAATTCATTCTGGGCAAGATCGGTTCGGCGTTTCTGCCGCGCAAAGACGCTGACCAGGAAACCTCCGACCTGTGTGTTGAGGCAGTCAACGCACTGTTTATCAACAATCCTCAGCTTAAACGCGAATCCATCGACGCGTTGATCGTTGTTACCCAGAACGGCGACGCTGAAGGCCTGCCGCACACGGCGGCCATCGTCCAGGACAAGCTCGGCCTGCCAACCCATGTTGCCGCCTTTGATATCTCCCTGGGTTGCTCGGGTTATGTCTACGGCATCTACGCGATGAAAGGCTTTATGGAAGCTGCGGGCCTGAAAAACGGCTTGCTGGTGACGGCCGACCCGTACTCGAAAATCGTCGACCCGGAAGACCGCAACACCACCATGCTGTTCGGCGACGCCGCCACCGCTACCTGGATGGGCGAAGACGCTCCCTGGCAGCTGGGCAAGGCCAAGTTCGGCACCGACGGTTCCGGTGCGCCGCATCTGAAAGTCAGTGATGGTGTGTTCTTTATGAATGGCCGCCAGGTGTTCAACTTCGCGCTGCTCAAAGTGCCTGCGCACTTGAACGAGTTGCTGGAAGAGTCCGAGCTGACCTCCAAGGACATCGACGCATTCTGCATCCACCAGGGCAGTGCGGCCATCGTTGACGCTGTGGCCCGCCGTTTTGAAGGCGAGCCGGAGAAATTTATCAAGGATATGGTCGAGACCGGCAACACCGTGTCGTCGAGCATTCCGCTGTTGCTGGAAAAGCACGTGATGGATGCCACCTGGAAGCGCGTGGCGCTGAGCGGCTTTGGTGTGGGCCTGTCGTGGGGCTCGGCGATTATCTATCGCCCGTAAGCATTACGTTGAAACACAAAACGCCCGTGGCCCTAAAGCCATGGGCGTTTTGCTTTCTGGCAGGGCTGATTGAATCTGTGGGAGCGGGCTTGCTCGCGATGGCATCACCCTGGTTTGCCTGAAGCACCGCGCCGCCCGAATCGCGAGCAAGCCCGCTCCCACACTGGGGGGTGCCCGGCAGCTCATCGCCCCGCTAACCCCCTGAATTACAAGGCATGGCCCCCTTGCCTGCAAAAAAAAATCAAAATAAACCTCAAGCAACCTGCGTTTACGACGATAACCATTACGAAGGTTCTCTAGGCCACACCCGGCGGTTGCCAGGGCCGGAAGCCGCAGTATTCATCCAATGAGGATTTCGTCATGGCTTTATCAGTAAACACTAACGTCACGTCCCTGACCGTTCAGAAAAACCTGAACAAAGCCGGTGATGCGCTTAGCACCTCGATGACCCGTTTGTCCTCCGGCCTGAAAATCAACAGCGCCAAAGACGACGCGGCTGGCCTGCAAATGGCCAACCGTCTGACTTCGCAGACCAAAGGCATGACCGTAGCGATCGCCAACGCCAACAACGGTTCGTCGATCGCGCAGACCGCTGAAGGTGCGATGCAAGAGTCGACCAATATTCTGCAACGTTTGCGGGAACTGGCCCTGCAAGCGTCTAACGGTGACAAAAGCGCCGACGACCGTGCTGCCTTGCAGCAGGAATTCACCGCGAAAACTGGTGAGCTGACCCGTATTGCTCAAACCACTACCTTCGGTGGGCGCAACATCCTGGACGGTTCGTTCCAGAACCAAGCTTTCCAGGTAGGTGCTGACGCCAACCAGACGATCTCGTTTGGTATGAGTGATATCAGCGCTGTCTCATTGAAGGGTACTTCCAGCGAAGCCACTGTTGCGGGTACGAAAACTTCGTTGTCGGGTGCGGTGAATGGCCAAGCTATGAGTTTCCCAGGTGCTGGTGCTACGCCGGGCCTTGGTAGTCCAGCGGATATTAAAATCAACGGTACTACCATCAAGCTGGCAGCTACTTTAGCTAGTGTGAGCGCTGTTGCTGCTGAAATCAACAAGGTGACCACAGCTACCGCACCTGCCGTTGGCACCGGTGTTACAGCTACGCCATCGGCCGACGGAACTCGTCTAGAGTTAACCTCGGCTGACGGTAAAGCCATTAAGTTGGAAAACGGCGACGGTGATGATGGTGCCGGAGCGCTGGCAAAACTGGGCCTGACAGCGGGTACTAGCGCCCCTAAGCTTGCCGACGCTTCTTCTATCAACCTGAATGGCACTGATATCAAATTCGCTGCCGGCTCGACTATGGCCGATGTTGTTTCGTCCATCAACAGCGCCAGCACAGGCGTAACCGCAAGCTTGAAGGATGATGGCACGCTGAGCCTGTTCTCCACTAAAGACATCAAGGTTGCCAACGGCAGTACAGCGTCGGGTCTGAAGGAGTTGGGGCTTGATACTGCTGCAGGTGCTGGCGCGGTACCGGACTTGGGGGTAACGAAAGCTGTCAGTCAAGAATCCAGCGTTGCCGACCTGAGCATTCTGGATGCCAACTCGGCGCAAAAAACCATCCAAGCGCTGTCTGGTGCGATTGAGCAGATCGATACTCAGCGTGCAGCACTGGGTGCTGTGCAAAACCGTTTTGACAGCACTGTGGCCAACCTGCAAAGCATCTCTGAGAACTCCACCGCTGCACTGGGTCGTGTTCAGGACACTGACTTCGCTTCTGAAGCGGCTCAGCTGACCAAGCAACAAACCCTGCAACAGGCGTCCACTGCGATCCTGTCTCAGGCGAACCAACTGCCTTCCGCTGTGATGAAACTGCTTCAGTAATTTCAGCGCTCGGTTGATAACGGAAGGGCGCGTTTACGCGCCCTTTTGTTTTTTCAGTGGTGAGGTAATGACATGGACATGAGCATCAAACTGAGTTCCGCCTACCCAACCGCCGTCGGGCCGTCCAGCCCAGCGCCCGCATCGGCTGCAATCCCCAAGGCTGACGCAGATGACATCGCGTTGCCCGGCAAGCCGCCTGAACGTGTCGAGCTGGAGAAAGCCGTCAGTGATTTGCGTGACTTTGCGCAGTCTAACTAGCGCCAGCTGGATTTTTCGATTGATGACACCACCGGCATCATGGTGGTCAAAGTCATCGCCACGCACAGCGGTGAAGTGATTCGCCAGTTGCCTTCAGAAGTCGCTCTAAAGCTCGCGCAAAATCTGGCAGACCCGAATAGCCTGCTTTTTAACGCCAGCGCTTGAAGGTGGCATGAAATGTGAAGCTATCCGTGGCTTCGGCATTCTTTGTCAATAAAGTGTTCGCCAGCCAAGCGGCAGCCACCGGATAAGGAGAATAAGCATGGCCAGTTCAACTATTACAGGTGTGGGTTCGGGGTTCGATACGGTCGGTATCGTAAAGGCCTTGGTCGATGCTGAAAAAGCACCCAAGCAAGCCCAGATCACCAAGCAGCAAACCGTCACCACGACCCAGCTGTCGGCGGTGGGCACCGTGAAAGCCTCGCTTGAGACTTACCGCACAGCCATTGCCAAGCTCAACAGTGTCTCCAGTTTCAACGGGTTGGCGGCGACGTCATCCGATGAAAAAATTTCCAAGGTCACCCTCGGTGACAAAGCCGCCAGCGGTACCTATGCGCTGAAAGTCACGCAACTGGCGACGGCGCCAAAAATCACCAGCAAGGTGTTTGAAGGCAGTTCGGCAGTCGTTAACTCTAGCGAAAAAGATCAAACCCTGACCCTCTCGCAGTCGGATAGCAGCTACGATGTGAAGATCCCGGCGGGCGCGACCATGCAGCAGACCCGTGATGCGATCAACGCGCAGCTGCAATCCAAGGGCTTTAGTGCCAACGTCCTGACGGACGCCAACGGCTCGCGTCTGGTGATCAGTTCGCAGACCACCGGCAAAGGGTCCGACATCACCATCAGCGGTGACTCAGAGCTGGCTACGGGCTATGACGCCGGTAAACCGCCAGTCAATGCTGAATACACCATCGATGGTATTGCCATGGAGTCGACGAGCAACAAGGTGACCTCGGCCATCAGTGGCGTGAGCCTTGAGTTGCTTGACACCAAGGAGTCCACGATTACCGTGGCGTCCAACACTACGACCCTGAAAACCTCGGTACAGTCGTTTGTCAGTGCCTACAACGCGCTGATGACCAGTATCAACACGCAAACCAAAGTGACCGCCACCGGCGATGCGGCGACCACCACCACCGGCGCCCTGACCGGTGATTCGTCGATGCGTCAGTTGGTCAACGGTATTCGCAGCGAGCTGCTGCAAAATACCAGCGGCTCTTCCATCGGCAACCTGGCGCAAATGGGCATCAGCACAGACCAGAAAACCGGATTGTTGACCCTCGACGACACCAAGTGGAACGCCGCCGTGGCGCTGCCTAACGGTGCGACCGAGATTGCCAAGGTGTTTGCCGGTGACACCGGTTTGATCTCGCGCATGACCAAAGCCACCGACAGCTATGTGGGGACGGCCGGGCTGCTAACAACTCGTGCGGCAGACTTGAATACCAAACTGACGGACCTGACGACTCAGCAGGGCGATCTGGATCGCCGAATGGATTCGCTAAAGACATCCCTGACCGCCAAATATACGGCGATGGACGGCCTGATTGCGAAGATCAACGCCAGCAGCTCAAGCATCATGACCACGCTTAATTCATTGAATAACCCTAAGTCGTCCAGCTGATTTTTCAGAGTGTGTGGCGCGGCTTCATGGCTAAAGTTTTCAGCGCCACAGTCGACATAAGGGTTAAGTCCCAGACAATTTGTTACGAGGTAAGAACATGAACCCGATGCGCGCCCTTCGTCAGTATCAGAAGGTTAATTCCCACGCTCAAATCTCCGAAGCCAGCCCCCATCGTCTGATTCAGATGTTGATGGAAGGCGGCCTGGACCGTATGGCCCAGGCCAAGGGTGCGATGAGCCGTGGTGATATCCCGCAGAAGGCCATGCTGATTACCAAGGCCATCGATATCATCACCGGCCTGCGTCAGGGCCTGGATGAAGAAAAGACCGACGACAAGGCCGCGCTGGAGCAACTGGACAGCCTGTACGAGTACATGGCCGTGCGCCTGACCCTGGCCAATGCCAAGAACGACCCGGAAATCATCGATGAAGTGGCGCGCCTGCTGATCACTGTAAAAAGTGGTTGGGATGCCATTGCCCCGCAATAAGCCAGAGGAGTGCGTCATGAGCCAACTGCAACGTATTCAGGAAACCCGCGAAGCGCTGATTGATGCCCTGGCCGAGCGCAACTGGGATGCCATCGGCGAGCTGGACTCGGCCTGCCGGGTGTGTGTCGAGAATGTGCTGGACGAAGCACCGCTGGATGAGGCGGTGTTGCGCGAAAATCTGGAGGGGTTGCTGGTGGTGTATCGCATGCTGCTGGAGGCCGCGACCAACGAGCGGCAGTCGGTCGTTGAGCAGATGGGGCAGATCAACCAAGCAAAAAATGCGTCAAAGGTTTACCATCTATTCGGTTAAGGCCTAAAGAATATGTGGTTAATTGCGTTTTAAACCGCCATAAATTTGACTCGGCACAGTTTTTTGACTTAACTAGCACGTTATTCTGTATTCAGTCGTCTTAGATATCCAACAGGGTTAGGACGTCTACATATGTCCTGCCATCCGGGGCATTGAGTTGACTAGGGAAGTTGCTATTGCATGTGGCGTGAAACCAAAATCCTGCTGATCGATGACGATAGCGTCCGCCGCCGTGATTTGGCGGTGATCCTGAATTTTCTTGGCGAAGAAAATCTGACCAGCCCCAGCCACGAATGGGAGCAGGCTGTCAGTGCCTTGCCGTCCAGTCGCGAAGTGCTTTGCGTGCTGGTCGGCACCGTGAGTACTGCCGGTGGCCTATCAGGACTGCTTAAGACACTGGCCGCGTGGGATGAGTTCCTGCCGATCATGCTTTTAGGTGAAGTTTCTTCTCTCGACCTGCCTGAAGACCAGCGCCGCCGGGTGTTGTCCAGCCTCGAAATGCCCCCCAGCTACAGCAAATTGCTTGATTCCCTGCACCGTGCCCAGGTTTATCGCGAGATGTATGACCAGGCCCGCGAGCGCGGCCGTCATCGCGAGCCCAACCTGTTCCGCAGCCTGGTCGGTACCAGCCGGGCGATCCAGCATGTGCGCCAGATGATGCAGCAAGTGGCCGATACCGATGCCAGCGTGCTGATCCTCGGCGAGTCCGGCACCGGCAAGGAAGTGGTGGCGCGCAATCTGCATTACCACTCCAAGCGTCGCGATGCGCCGTTTGTGCCGGTCAACTGTGGGGCGATTCCTGCCGAGCTGCTGGAAAGCGAGCTGTTTGGCCATGAGAAGGGCGCCTTTACCGGGGCCATCACCAGTCGTGCCGGGCGTTTTGAACTGGCCAATGGTGGCACCCTGTTCCTCGACGAAATCGGCGATATGCCGCTGCCGATGCAGGTCAAGCTGTTGCGTGTGTTGCAGGAACGTACATTTGAGCGTGTGGGCAGCAACAAGACCCAGTGTGCCGATGTGCGGATCATTGCCGCCACCCACAAAAACCTTGAAAGCATGATTGAAGTCGGCGCCTTCCGCGAAGACCTGTACTACCGCCTCAACGTATTCCCGATTGAAATGGCACCGCTGCGTGAGCGGGTCGAGGATATTCCGTTGCTGATGAACGAGCTGATTTCGCGCATGGAGCACGAAAAACGCGGTTCGATCCGCTTCAATTCCGCCGCCATCATGTCGTTGTGCCGTCATGCATGGCCGGGCAACGTTCGCGAACTGGCCAACCTGGTGGAGCGCATGGCGATCATGCATCCGTACGGGGTGATTGGCGTCGTTGAGCTGCCGAAAAAATTCCGCTACGTGGATGACGAGGACGAGCAACTGGTCGACAGCCTGCGCAGCGATATGGAGGAGCGTGTGGCGATCAACAATGCCACTACCGACTTCGTGGCCAGTGCCAACGCGATGCTGCCGCCTGAAGGGCTGGACCTCAAGGATTACCTTGGCGGGCTGGAGCAGGGTCTGATCCAGCAGGCGCTCGACGACGCCAACGGTATTGTGGCGCGTGCGGCAGAACGCTTGCGTATTCGTCGTACCACCCTGGTCGAGAAAATGCGCAAGTACGGCATGAGCCGTCGCGAAGGTGAAGAGCAGGCGGATGATTGACGCGTGACTTTGTGGGAGCGGGCTTGCTCGCGATAGCATCACCGCGTTATTCCTGACACTGCGAGACGCCCAAATCGCGAGCAAGCCCGCTCCCACATAAGCCGGGGCTGGCATAGCGGTTCGCTTGTGTTAGCTATTCAGGCACGGGTATTGCTTCGCTTGGTCTAACGGACCGTTTTATGACGGTCAGCCCAGCGAGTACGCCCCATGCCTCAAGCCGCCGTCCAGTTGTCCTCGGCCCCCGATCCCTACAGTCTGCTGGAAGCCCGCGTCTCGGAGCTGACCGGCGAGCTGGCAGTGGTCAGTGCGCAGCGCATGGCCGAGCTTGCAGAGAAAGAGCGGCTGGCCAATCGCTTGCAACACCTGCTCGATCTGCTCCCAGGCGGGATCATCGTGATTGATGATCGTGGTCGCGTGCGCGAGGCCAACCCCGCAGCCTGCGAGCTGTTGGGCCTGCCGCTGGAAGGCGAGTTGTGGCGCCATGTGATTGCCCGCTGTTTTGCACCTCGTGAAGACGACGGCCACGAAGTATCGCTCAAGGACGGTCGGCGCCTGTCGATTGCCACCCGTTCGCTGGATCCCGAGCCCGGGCAACTGGTGTTGCTCAATGACCTGACAGAAACCCGGCGCCTGCAAGACCAGCTCGCCCGCCATGAGCGCCTGTCGTCTCTGGGGCGCATGGTTGCTTCCCTGGCCCACCAGATTCGTACGCCGCTGTCGGCGGCGTTGATCTACGCCAGTCATCTCACCGAGCAGGCGCTGCCGGTGGAAACCCAGCAGCGCTTCGCCGGGCGTCTCAAGGAGCGCCTGCACGAGCTGGAGCATCAGGTGCGCGACATGCTGGTGTTTGCGCGTGGCGAACTGCCGCTTACGGACAGGGTCACCCCCAAAGTATTGATGCAGGCCCTGCAAGCCGCCGCGCAAACCCATGTGCAGGGTGTGGCGATCCGCTGGCAGTGCGATGCCTACACGGGGCAGTTGCTGTGCAATCGCGACACCCTGGTCGGCGCGCTGCTCAACCTGATCGAAAACGCCCTGCAAGCCGGTACGCCACAGGTGCGGCTCAAGGTGCATCTGTATCGCCGCGACAACAGTTTAAGGGTGTGTGTCAGCGACAACGGCAGTGGCATTGAGCCGCAAGTGCTGGCGCGCCTGGGCGAGCCGTTTTTCACCACCAAGGCCACTGGTACAGGTCTGGGCCTCGCGGTGGTCAATGCCGTGGTGCGTGCGCACCAGGGGCAATTGCAATTACGTTCGCGGCTGGGGCGTGGCACCTGTGCCTTGCTCAGCTTGCCGCTGATTCCCGTTGTAGCGGAGGCAAACTGATGGTGATGCGAATTAACGTGCTGTTGGTCGAGGACGACCATGCGTTGCGTGAGGCCCTGGCAGACACACTGTTGCTGGCAGGTCACGGTTTTCGCGCCGTCTGTTCGGGGGAAGAAGCCCTGGCTGCGGTGATGCTGGAGCCGTTCAGCCTGGTGATCAGTGACGTCAATATGCCCGGTATGGATGGCCATCAGTTGCTGGCCCGCCTGCGCGCCTGCCAGCCGCAATTGCCGGTGCTGCTGATGACGGCTCACGGTGCGGTGGAGCGGGCGGTGGATGCCATGCGTGAAGGGGCGGTGGATTATCTGGTCAAGCCGTTCGAGCCCAAAGCCTTGCTCGATCTGGTGGCCCGCCATGCTCTGGGCAGCCTCGGCGTGGCCGACAGCGAAGGGCCGGTGGCGGTGGAACCGGCCAGCGCACAGTTGCTGGAGCTGGCGGCACGGGTGGCGCGCAGTGATGCCACGGTACTGATCTCGGGCGAGTCGGGCACTGGCAAAGAGGTGCTGGCCCGTTATATCCATCAGCATTCCCATCGGGTGGATCGGCCGTTTGTGGCGATCAACTGTGCGGCGATCCCCGACAATATGCTCGAGGCGACCCTGTTTGGTCATGAAAAAGGCGCCTTCACCGGCGCCATTGCCGCCCAGGCCGGCAAGTTCGAGCAGGCTGATGGCGGCACCTTGCTGCTGGATGAAATTTCCGAAATGCCCTTGGGTTTGCAGGCCAAGCTGCTGCGCGTATTGCAAGAGCGCGAAGTTGAACGGGTGGGCGGGCGCAAGCCGGTTGCGCTGGATATCCGTGTTGTCGCCACCACCAACCGCGACCTGGCGGGGGAGGTGGCAGCGGGGCGTTTTCGCGAAGATCTGTACTACCGCCTTTCGGTTTTCCCCCTGGCCTGGAGGCCGTTGCGTGAGCGCATCGCCGATATCCTGCCGCTGGCAGAGCGGCTGCTGGCCAAACACATCAGCAAAATGAAGCACACTGCTGTAGGGTTTTCGCCCGATGCCAAGGCCTGCCTGAGTGCATACCCGTGGCCGGGCAACGTGCGCGAACTGGATAACGCGATTCAACGGGCGCTGATCTTGCAGCAGCGCGGCTTGATCGAGGCGGCAGATTTTTGCCTGGCCGGGCCTGTGGCCTGTGCACCTTTGCCGCCATTGACGCGCCCTGAGCCGCTGGCGGTGGAAGTTGTGGAGTCGGCGGGCGGCTTGGGCGATGATCTGCGCCGGCGTGAGTTCCAGATGATTATCGACACCTTGCGTGCCGAGCGCGGGCGACGCAAGGAAGCTTCCGAGCGTCTGGGCATCAGCCCGCGCACCTTGCGCTACAAGCTGGCGCAAATGCGTGATGCGGGGATGGATGTTGAGGCTTATTTGTTTGCTGCCACCTGAGAGCGTCACTAAACCCCTGTGGGAGCGGGCTTGCCCGCGAAGGCATCACCGCGCAGCGCCTGATTCATCGCGTCGATTAAATCGCGGGCAAGCCCGCTCCCGCAGGGGCAGGTGTTATCCTTGTCTGCGACGTTTTGTAACGTTAATTGTTATAAAACGGCAAGGAGCTGGCACCCTTGTTGCTACACCTCAATATGCGCTGTGAAAGTGTCAAAAAAATGCGGGTCGTCGGAGGCACTGGTCCATGAGCCAAGGTATTGAATTTAATCGATTGATGTTGGACATGCGGGCCATGCAGATGGACGCCATGGCACAACCGAAATCGGCTGTGCAGGCCGCTCCCGAAGCGGGTGCCAGCAGCTTCTCCGACATGCTCGGTAATGCGATCAACAAGGTCAGCGAAACCCAGCAGGCGTCGAGTCAGCTGTCCAACGCGTTCGAGATCGGTAAAAGCGGTGTCGACCTGACTGACGTGATGATCGCCTCCCAGAAGGCCAGCGTTTCCTTTCAGGCCTTGACCCAAGTACGTAACAAGCTGGTTCAGGCTTACCAAGACATCATGCAGATGCCGGTTTAAGGGCGATATCAAGTCATGGCAGATGCACTCCCGGATAACGTTCCGGCCAAAGCAGGCGCAGGCGGTAAACCGCTGTTTGGCCTGACCTTTCTCGACAATCTGGGCGACATGACCATGCTGCGTCAGGTCGGCCTGATGGTCGGTCTGGCGGCGAGCGTGGCGATCGGTTTTGCCGTGGTGCTGTGGTCCCAGCAACCCGACTACCGGCCGCTGTACGGCAGCCTGGCCGGTATGGATGCCAAGCAGGTCATGGAAACCCTGGCCGCTGCAGACATTGCCTACACCGTCGAACCTAATTCTGGCGCCTTGCTGGTCAAGGCCGATGACGTCTCCCGTGCCCGCCTCAAGCTGGCCGCCGCAGGCGTGACGCCCACCGACGGCAATATCGGTTTCGAGATTCTCGACAAGGACCAGGGCCTGGGCACCAGCCAGTTTATGGAGGCCACACGCTATCGTCGTGGGCTTGAAGGCGAGCTGGCACGGACCATTTCCAGCCTCAACAACGTCAAGGGCGCGCGGGTTCACCTGGCCATTCCGAAAAGCTCGGTGTTTGTCCGTGATGAGCGCAAACCCAGCGCTTCGGTACTGGTAGAGCTGTACTCGGGCCGCTCGCTGGAGCCTGGGCAGGTGCTGGCGATCGTCAACCTGGTGGCTACCAGCGTGCCCGAGTTGAGCAAGTCGCAGATCACCGTGGTCGACCAAAAAGGCAATCTGCTGTCGGATCAGGGTGAAAATTCCGAGCTGACCATGGCCGGCAAGCAGTTCGACTACAGTCGCCGCATGGAAGGCATGCTTACCCAGCGCGTGCACAACATTCTGCAGCCGGTGCTGGGCAATGACCGCTACAAGGCCGAAGTGTCGGCCGATGTTGATTTCAGTGCGGTCGAGTCCACCTCCGAGCAGTTCAACCCAGACCAGCCAGCCCTGCGCAGCGAGCAATCGACCAGCGAGCAGCGTACTGCCAGCAACGGCCCGCAAGGTGTGCCGGGGGCCCTGAGCAATCAACCGCCGAGCCCGGCCAGCGCACCGCAGCAAACCGGCCAGGGAGCTGCTGGCGGGGCGGGCATGATCCAGCCGGGCCAGCCGTTGCTTGATGCCAACGGCCAGCAAATCATGGATCCGGGCACCGGCCAGCCAATGCTGGCGCCGTACCCGGCCGACAAACGTTCGCAGTCGACCCGCAACTTCGAGCTTGACCGCTCCATCAGCCACACCAAACAGCAGCAGGGCAGGGTCAATCGCCTGTCGGTGGCGGTGGTGATCGACGACAAGATCAGCGTCAACCCGGCCAACGGTGAAATCACCCAGGTGCCATGGACCACCGATCAGCTGGCGCGCTTTACCCGTCTGGTGCAGGACGCCGTGGGCTTCGATGCCAGCCGTGGCGACAGCGTCAGCGTGATCAACGTGCCGTTCTCCACCGAGCGGGGTGAAGTGATCGCCGATATCCCGTTCTATTCCCAGCCCTGGTTCTGGGATGTGGTCAAGCAAGTGCTCGGCGTGCTGTTCATTCTGGTGCTGGTGTTTGGCGTGCTGCGCCCGGTGCTCAACAACATCACCGGTCACGGCCGCAACAAGCAGGTGGCCGGTATTGGCAGTGATGCCGAGATGGGCGGCCTGGGCGGTCTGGATGGCGAGCTGGCCAACGACCGTGTCAGCCTTGGCGGCCCGCAAAGCATCATGTTGCCAAGCCCCAGCGAAGGCTATGACGCGCAGTTGAATGCAATCAAGAGTCTGGTCGCAGAAGATCCGGGCCGTGTGGCCCAGGTAGTAAAAGAGTGGATCAATGCCGATGAGTGATAACCGCGCCGCCGCCAACGCCAAGTTGACCCGGGTCGACAAGGCCGCCATTTTGCTCCTGTCGCTGGGCGAATCCGATGCCGCCCAGGTGCTGCGCCACATGGGCCCCAAGGAGGTCCAGCGGGTGGGTGTGGCGATGGCGCAAATGCGCAACGTGCACCGCGAGCAGGTCGAGCAGGTGATGAGCGAATTCGTCGAGATCGTCGGCGACCAGACCAGCCTCGGCGTGGGCTCGGACAGCTACATCCGCAAAATGCTCACCTCGGCCCTGGGCGAAGACAAGGCCAACGGCCTGATCGACCGCATCCTGCTGGGTGGCAACACCAGCGGCCTGGATAGCCTCAAGTGGATGGAACCGCGTGCCGTTGCCGATGTGATCCGCTTTGAGCACCCGCAAATCCAGGCCATTGTGGTGGCTTACCTCGACCCTGACCAGGCGGGTGAAGTGCTCGGCCACTTTGACCAGAAGGCGCGCCTGGACATCATCCTGCGGGTCTCGTCGCTCAACACCGTGCAACCGGCGGCGCTCAAGGAGCTTAACCAGATCCTCGAGAAGCAGTTCTCCGGCAACTCCAACGCGGCGCGTACCTCCCTGGGTGGGGTCAAGCGCGCGGCCGATATCATGAACTTCCTCGACAGCTCGATGGAAGCGCAGTTGATGGACTCGATCCGCGATATCGACGAAGACCTTTCGGGTCAGATCGAAGACCTCATGTTCGTGTTCAACAACCTGGCCGATGTCGACGACCGCGGCATCCAGGCGTTGCTCCGGGAAGTGTCCTCTGACGTACTGGTACTGGCGCTCAAGGGTTCCGACGAGAACGTGCAGGAAAAGATCTTCAAGAACATGTCCAAGCGTGCCGCCGAATTGCTGCGCGACGATCTGGAAGCCAAAGGCCCGGTGCGCGTCAGCGATGTCGAGACTGCGCAGAAGGAAATCCTCACCATCGCCCGCCGTATGGCCGAAGCTGGAGAAATTGCTCTCGGCGGGAAGGGCGGCGAAGAGATGATCTAAGTGAGCAGCGGCGAAACCCCCGGTGATGTAATCCGTGCCAAGGATGTCGGTGCTTTTGATGTCTGGGGCCTGCCCAGCTTCGATCCGTGGCGCGAGCCCGAAGCAGAGCCCGAACCCGAGCCGGTTGAAGAACTGCCCGAGATGGAAGAGGTGCCGCTGGAAGAAGTCCAGCCGTTGACCCTTGAAGAGCTCGAAAGCATTCGCCAGGAGGCCTACAACGAAGGCTTCGCCACGGGTGAGAAAGAAGGTTTTCATAGCACCCAGCTCAAGGTTCGCCAGGAAGCCGAAGTGGCCCTGACGGCCAAGGTTGCCAGCCTCGAGCGCCTGATGGGCAGCCTGCTGGCACCGCTTGCCGAGCAGGATCAGCAGCTTGAAAAAGCCATGATCGGGCTGGTCGAGCACATGACCCGGCAAGTGATCCAGCGCGAGCTGAAAACCGATTCGAGCCAGATCGGGCAAGTGCTGCGCGAGGGTTTGAAGCTCTTGCCGATGGGCGCCGAGAATATTCGCCTGTTTATCAATCCGCAGGACTTTGACCAGATCAAGGCCCTGCGTGAGCGTCATGACGAGCAATGGCGGATTGTCGAAGACGACAGCCTGCAACCGGGAGGCTGTCGCATTGAAACCGAGCACAGCCGCATCGATGCCAGTATCGAAACACGGATCAAGCAGGCCATGAGCCAGTTGCTTGACCAGCTCCACGAACAGGCCCTGCACCCGGCGGCGCCTGATATCGACATCGATCTTGATGCACCTTAAGCGCACCAGTTTTGCCAAGCGCCTGGGCAGCTACGCTCCGGCGGTGTCCTTGCCGGTGCAGCCGGTGGTTGAAGGGCGCCTGCTGCGCATGGTCGGTCTGACCCTGGAGGCCGAAGGCCTGCGCGCGGCCATGGGCTGCCGTTGCCTGGTGATCAACGACGACAGCTTTCACCCGGTAGAAGTCGAAGCTGAGGTGATGGGCTTTAGTGGCAGTAAAATTTTTCTGATGCCCGTAGGCAGTGTCGCCGGCATTGCGCCGGGCGCCCGAGTGGTGCCGCTGGCCGATAATGGTCGCCTGCCGATGGGCATGAGCATGCTCGGGCGGGTGCTCGATGGCGCCGGCCGTGCGCTGGACGGCAAGGGGCCGATGAAGGCCGAAGACTGGGTGCCGCTGGACGGCCCCACCATCAACCCGCTCAAGCGCGACCCCATCAGCGTGCCGCTGGACGTGGGCATTCGCAGCATCAACGGTTTATTGACGGTGGGTCGCGGCCAGCGTCTGGGCCTGTTTGCCGGTACAGGCGTGGGCAAGAGTGTGTTGCTGGGCATGATGACCCGCTTTACCGAGGCCGACATTATCGTGGTGGGCCTTATCGGCGAGCGGGGCCGTGAGGTAAAGGAATTTATCGAACATATCCTGGGGGCCGAAGGCATCAAGCGTTCGGTGGTGGTGGCATCGCCTGCCGATGATGCGCCCTTGATGCGTTTGCGCGCGGCGATGTATTGCACGCGGATTGCCGAATATTTTCGCGACAAGGGCAAGAACGTCCTGTTGCTGATGGACTCCCTGACCCGATTCGCCCAGGCCCAGCGGGAAATCGCCCTGGCCATTGGCGAGCCGCCCGCGACCAAGGGCTATCCGCCGTCGGTGTTTGCCAAGCTGCCCAAGCTGGTGGAGCGCGCCGGCAACGCCGAGGCCGGGGGTGGTTCGATCACCGCGTTTTACACCGTGCTGTCTGAAGGGGATGACCAGCAGGACCCGATTGCCGATTCGGCGCGGGGCGTGCTCGACGGTCATATTGTGTTATCCCGCCGATTGGCCGAAGAGGGCCATTACCCGGCCATCGATATTGAAGCATCCATCAGCCGGGTCATGCCCTCGGTGGTCAGTGAAGAACATATGCGCCGCGCCCAGCAGTTCAAGCAGCTGTGGTCGCGCTTCCAGCAGGCGCGGGACTTGATCAGCGTGGGCGCCTATGTGCCGGGCGGCGATCGCGAGACCGATACCGCCATTGCCCTGCAACCGGCGATGGTGGGGTATCTGCGCCAGGGGTTGAACGACAATATCAGCCTGGCCGAGAGCGGCGCTCATCTGGGCAGTATCTTCGCCCCGGCAGCCGGAGGTTAATCGGCCATGGCCAGTGACAACAGGTCTTCGCGTCTGGCGCCGGTGGTGGACATGGCGGAAAAGACCGAGAAGGCTGCGGCCCAGCGTCTGGGACACTTCCAGGGGCAGGTCAACCTGGCCAACAGCAAACTGGGTGATCTGGAAAACTTTCGCGGGGAATACCAGGCGCAATGGGTTGACCGCGGCAGCCAAGGAGTCACGGGCCAATGGCTGCGTAACTATCAGTACTTCCTCGGCCAGTTGGAAACCGCCGTTGGCCAGCAGCGTCAAAGCCTGGTGTGGCATCAAAACAATCTCGACAAGGCCCGCGAGACCTGGCAACAGGCCTATGCCCGGGTCGAGGGGCTGCGCAAACTGGTACAGCGCTACGCCGACGAAGCGCGCCAGCTGGAAGACAAGCGCGAGCAAAAGCTGATGGACGAACTGTCCCAGCGCTTGCCGCGCAAAGACGTGTACTGATCGCGTACGTCCTCTGCATCCCGTAGCAGCTGCTACGGGTATTGGCCTGCGGCGGTGCTCACAGAAGCGTCTATAGTTGCACTGACAATCTCGGGAGCAATTCACATGGCAGTGACATCTGAAGTCTCGGCAGATGGCAGTAAGCTGACGATCGCCATCAAGGGCCGGTTCGACTTTGCCAAGCACCAGGAATTTCGTGACGCCTACGAAGAACTCAGCCCCGCGCCCGCCTGCGTAGTGGTGGATTTGAAGGATGCCACCTATCTCGACAGCTCGGCCCTGGGCATGCTGCTGTTGCTGCGTGAGCATGTCGGCGGTGATGATTCTGATATTCGCGTGGTCAACAGCAGCCCGGATGTGCGCAAGATTCTGGGCGTTTCCAATTTCGACAAGTTGTTTGATATCAATTGAGCGGATCGATGCAGCGCCTGCGCAGGCTGCAGCAAACGATAGTGCAGCAGCGCGACCAGATCGCCCGGCACAACGACTACTTGCTCAACGAACAGCGGGTGGCCAAAGCCGTATTTGACCGGGTGGCGCACTCGGGCTGTCTCGATGCTCCCAATATCCGTTATCTGCAATCGCCCTATGCCTTGTTCAATGGCGATTTGCTGTTGGCCGCCTATACGCCCTCAGGCGATACCCATCTGCTGCTCGCCGACTTTACCGGCCACGGTTTGCCTGCGGCGATTGGTGCCATGCCTCTGGCCGAGGTGTTCTACAGCATGACGGCCAAGGGCTACGGGTTGGCGGAAATACTCAGGGAAATGAACGCCAAGCTTAAGCGTATCCTTCCCGTGGACATGTTCTGTTGCGCCGCGTTGCTCTGTGTAAGTGCCCAGCGGCGCTGTGTAGAGGTCTGGAATGGCGGTATGCCCGATGGCTATTTGCAAGCGGCACTCAGCGGTGAGCGCACGGCACTGACCTCGCAGCACTTGCCGTTGGGTGTCTTGCGCGCCGAAGTGTTTGACCATGCCACCCAGGTGTTGCCGATGCTGCCCGGTGATCAGGTGTTTTTATTGACCGACGGTGTGATCGATACCTGTGGCCCCAATCAGCAGTTGTTCGGGGTCGAGCGCCTGGAGCGGGTGCTGGATGCCAATCGGCATCCGTTGCAACTGATTGCCGAGGTCGAACAGGCTTTGCGGGATTTTCAGGGGCAGGCCCGGGATGATGTGAGCATGGTGCAGATCACTTCACAGCTGCCGGCTTTTTTGGGGGTGCCGGCGATTGTCTACTCCGACAGTGGCCAATGCAGCCCGCGGGACTGGTCGGCCAGCTTCGAGTTTCGGGCGCCCAGCCTGCAGCAGTTCAATCCACTGCCTTACGTGTTGCAATTACTGATGGAAGTCCACGGGCTGCGCGCCCAGGGGCCGGTGATTCATGCGGTGCTTGCCGAGCTTTACAGTAATGCCCTGGAGCACGGGGTGTTGGGCCTCGATTCACGGCTCAAACGCGATACAGGGGGCTTTGCCCATTACTATCAGCAGCGCAAGGAGCGTCTGGCAACGCTCAAGTACGGGTTTGTGCGGTTCTCGCTGCAAGTCGAGCCGATCGGCGAAAGCGGTCGCCTGCTGATCCAGGTAGAAGACAGTGGTGCGGGTTTTGATGTTGCCAGGGTGATGGCCAGGCCACTGGATTTAGACCGTCTGTCGGGACGCGGGGTGAGCCTGGTGCGTCAACTCTGCCCTGCAGCACGTTGGGCACCTGATGGTCGTAGCGCGACCGTGGAGTTTTCGTGGGGGGGTCTGGCATAATCCGCTCATTCTTGATCAAGGAGTGAGCAAGTGTCTGACATTCATATGGACCCGAAAGTGGTCAATGCGTTGCGAGACGTGATGGAGGGAGGGTTTGCCGACCTGCTGGACACCTTCCTCTCCGACTCCGAAGAGCGTCTTGGCCAACTGCACAACGCCCGCGAGGCTTGCGACCTGACGCTGGTTGCCCATAGTTTCAAAGGCAGCAGCAGCAATATGGGTGCCATTCGCTTGGCACATTTGTGCGGCCTGCTTGAAGAGCGTGCGCAAAAGAAGCAACTGGCCGAAATCCAGGAGCTGGTGATCAAAATCGACGATGAATACCAGATGGTCCGGCGCCTGTATCGCGCCGAGCGCCAGCGTTCGGTGTCGCCGCATTTTGTATCCCGCTGACTGTGCACTAAAGCTGGCCCGAACCTTGCTGTGACTCTCTGACCTGTACCCATGCCAGCCGTACAGTGGAGAGCCGTTAATGCCCGTTGCTGCCCAAACCCTGCTTCTGACACCTGCCGCCGCAGCCCCTAAAGCCTCGGCGAGCAGTCCTGTGCAGCCTGCCAAAGCTGATGCTCAGCCTTTTGCAAAGGTCTATGCCCAGGCAGCCGACCCGGCGCCAGCCGTTGCCGGTAGCGGCAACCCCTTGCCTGCCGGCAAGACGGAAGACGCAGTCAGCACTGATCAGGATGACAGTACTGACAAGCCGGACGATGACGTGGCAACGGCCGATCCGCTGGCCACGCAGCCGGTGGTGCCAGTGCCAGTGCCAGTGCCGGTGCCGGCTGTTGAGGCTGCGCCGCCCGCGCAACCGGCCACCCCTGAGGTGCAAGTGGCACAACTGGCGGCCCAGGCACCGCCACCGCTGGCGGCCGACGACGACACCTTCGATCCTCAAGCCGATCCTCTGGACGCAATGCCTGCCGTGCGCCTGGCGATGGAGCAGGGCGGGCATGTTTCGGCCAGTAGCCAGTCCCCGGTCAAAACTCCATCAAGCGACGCGGCTCCTGCCGCAGCCCAGGGGCAGGCCAGCGGGATAGCCATGCTGGTCGATGATAAAAACGATGACTCGACCACTGGTGAAGGGGGCGAGAAATCCTTTAAAGGCCTGGTCGATGAGGGTCTCAAGGACCTGAAAAGCGCCTCCAGCGATACCCGTGTGGATGACTTCGCCAACCGCCTGGCGGCGCTGACCCAGGCGGCGGTGCCGAAAACTACCAATGCGCTGCCGGTCAACCAGCCGTTGGCCATGCATCAGAGCGGCTGGTCCGAAGAAGTTGTAAACCGCGTGATGTACCTCTCCAGCGCCAACCTCAAATCAGCCGATATCCAGCTGGAGCCTGCCGAGCTGGGGCGTCTGGATATTCGGGTGAATATTGCGGCTGACCAGTCGGCGCAGGTCAACTTTGTGAGTGGCCACGCCGGTGTGCGTGAGGCGCTGGACAGTCAGATGCACCGCTTGCGCGAAATGCTCGCTCAGCAGGGCATGGGCCAGGTGGACGTCAACGTGTCGGATCAGCAGCGCAACTGGCAAGGCCAGCAGGGCCAGGAGCAACAGGCCCGTAGCGGTGGCGGTGGCCAGCGACTGGACAGCCTTGTTGATGACGAGCCGGTGGAAGTGGCTGCGGTTGCGCCAAGCGTGGTGCTGGGCTCCAGCGCGGTGGATTACTACGCGTAAGCGCTAGCACTAAAACACCTGTAGATACTCTGTTGCAGGTCAAGCCCTATTGTGGGAGCGAGCCTTCGCCAGCTGCTACGCAATTTGAATTGGCGTGAAGCCTTCGATCCCTCCACTTCTGGCATAACACTTGCTCTGCCTACCCTCGGCACCTGTGAAAACCGAAAAGTGACGGATTATTGGCATGGCGACGAGCGACGCAGTAAAAGACCCCGCCGTTAAAGGCAAACTCAAGCTGATTATCCTGATCGTCGTGGCTGTGCTGCTGGCAATTGGCCTGTCTGTTGGCGCCACCTGGTATTTCATGCACAGCCCCAAGAGCGAAGCTGTGCCGCAAGCTGACGTGAACGTCAAGCTGCCTGCCCTCTATGAACCGATGGCCCCGGCCTTTGTGGTCAATTTCAACGCCAATGGCCGTCAGCGCTATATGCAAGTCAGTGTGACCCTGCAAGCACGCGACCCTGCCGATCTCAAGGCGCTGATGGTGCATATACCGGTGATTCGCAACAACCTGGTGATGCTGTTTTCCGGGCAGGCCTTTGACGACCTCGCCACACCGGTTGGCCAGGAAATATTGCGCCAGAAAACCACTGCCAGCGTGCAGGAAGTTGCGCAAAAAGAACTCGGCAAAGTGGTTATCGATCAGGCGCTCTTTACTAACTTTGTATTGCAGTAGGATCACGACATGGCCGTGCAAGACCTGCTGTCCCAGGATGAGATTGACGCGCTGCTGCATGGCGTCGATGACGGTCTGGTACAGGCCGAAACCGCTGCCGAGCCCGGCAGTGTCAAAAGCTACGACCTGACCAGTCAGGATCGTATTGTCCGGGGTCGCATGCCGACCCTGGAAATGATCAACGAGCGTTTTGCCCGTTACACCCGCATCAGCATGTTCAACCTGTTGCGCCGCTCGGCGGATGTGGCGGTGGGCGGGGTGCAGGTGATGAAGTTCGGCGAGTACGTGCATTCGCTGTATGTGCCCACCAGTCTCAACTTGGTCAAAATCAAGCCGTTGCGCGGAACGGCGCTGTTTATCCTCGACGCCAAGCTGGTGTTCAAGCTGGTGGACAACTTTTTTGGCGGCGATGGCCGTCACGCCAAGATCGAAGGCCGTGAATTCACCCCCACCGAATTGCGCGTGGTACGCATGGTGCTGGAGCAGGCCTTTATCGACTTGAAGGAAGCCTGGCAGGCGATCATGGAAGTCAATTTCGAGTACATCAACTCTGAAGTTAACCCGGCCATGGCCAATATCGTCGGGCCCAGCGAAGCCATTGTGGTGTCGACCTTCCATATCGAACTCGACGGCGGTGGCGGCGACCTGCATGTGACCATGCCGTACTCGATGATCGAACCGGTGCGCGAAATGCTCGACGCCGGTTTCCAGTCCGACCTCGACGACCAGGACGAACGCTGGAGCAAGGCCCTGCGCGAAGACGTGCTGGACGTCAGCGTGCCGCTGAGCGCCACCGTGGCCCGCCGCCAGTTACGCCTGCGCGATATTTTGCATATGCAGCCCGGCGACGTGATCCCCATCGAGCTGGAAGATGAACTGGTGATGCGCGCCAATGGCGTGCCGTCGTTCAAGGTCAAACTGGGTTCGCACAAAGGCAATCTGGCCTTGCAAGTGGTTGAGCCCATCGGTCGGCGCTAGGCGCCTGGCCACAAGAATTTGCTGTGCTAATGATTGAATGCCCGCCGAGGACACCCCCATGGCTAACGAACACGATACAACCGCTGCAGACCAGGCGCTGGCTGATGAATGGGCAGCTGCGCTGGAAGAAACCGGCGATGTTGGCCAGGCCGATATCGACGCGCTACTGGCGGCCGATGCGGCAACCAAGCCCTCTTCCAGCCGACTGCCGATGGAAGAGTTCGGCAGTGTGCCGCGCAACAACCAGCCGGTGACCCTGGATGGCCCCAACCTCGACGTGATTCTGGATATTCCGGTGTCGATCTCCATGGAAGTGGGAAGTACCGACATCAATATCCGCAACCTGCTGCAACTCAATCAGGGCTCGGTGATCGAGCTGGACCGTCTGGCCGGCGAACCACTGGATGTGCTGGTCAACGGCACCCTGATTGCCCACGGTGAAGTGGTGGTGGTCAACGAGAAGTTCGGCATCCGCCTGACCGACGTGATCAGCCCAAGTGAACGCATCAAGAAGCTGCGCTGAATGAAACGGCTACTTGGCGGTTTACTGGGCTTGCCCTTGAGTGTGCTGGCGGCCGAGCCGGTGGTTGCGACCGCAGCGGTTCCGGTGGCTGGCGCCAGTGTTGGCGGGCAGTTGACCCAGCTGGTACTGGGTCTGCTGCTGGTGCTGGGGCTGATTTTTGCCCTGGCCTGGTTGCTGCGCCGTGTACAGCAGGCGGGCCCGCGCCAGGGCCAGGTAATCGAACTGATCAGCTCCCGGGCCCTGGGCGCGCGGGACCGGCTGGTGCTGGTGCAGGTGGGCAATGAACAGATCCTGCTCGGTCTTACGCCGGGCCGGATCACCCCGCTGCATGTGCTCAAGGAGCCGGTGCAGGTGCCGGGTAGTGCGCAACCGGCCACCCCCGAGTTTGCCAAGCGCCTGATGGAAATACTCGGTCAGCAAAAGGACAAGCCTTGATGCGTTTTGTAGTCGCGCTGTTGTTGGCACTGGCCGCGCCATTGGCATTCGGGGCTGACCCGTTGTCGATTCCGGCGATAACCCTGGGCACCGGGGCCAATGGTCAGCAGGAGTACTCGGTCAGCCTGCAAATCCTGCTGATCATGACTGCGCTGAGCTTTATTCCGGCATTTGTCATGTTGATGACCAGCTTTACGCGGATCATCATTGTGTTTTCGATCCTGCGCCAGGCCCTGGGCTTGCAACAAACCCCATCGAACCAGATCCTTACCGGCATGGCGCTGTTTTTGACCCTGTTTATCATGGCGCCGGTTTTCGATCGGGTAAACAACGACGCCTTGCAGCCCTATCTGGCCGAAAAGCTCTCGGCCCAGGATGCGATCCTCAAGGCTGAAGTGCCGATCAAGGACTTTATGCTGGCGCAGACCCGCAGCAGCGACCTTGAGCTGTTTATGCGCCTGTCCAAACGTACCGATATCGCCACCCCGGATGCCGCACCCCTGACCATTCTGGTGCCGGCGTTTGTCACCTCGGAGCTTAAAACCGCCTTCCAGATCGGTTTTATGATCTTTATTCCGTTTCTGATTATCGACCTGGTAGTGGCCAGTGTGCTGATGGCCATGGGCATGATGATGCTCTCGCCACTGATCATCTCGTTGCCGTTTAAAATCATGCTGTTTGTACTGGTGGATGGCTGGGCGCTGATTATCGGCACCCTGGCCAGCAGTTTCGGCGGAGTTTGACCCCATGACCCCAGAAGTCGCGGTAGACCTGTTTCGCAGTGCGTTGTGGCTGACCACCCTGATGGTTGCCGTGCTGGTAATACCCAGCTTGCTGGTGGGGTTGCTGGTGGCGATGTTCCAGGCCGCGACCCAGATCAACGAACAGACCCTGAGCTTCCTCCCACGCTTGCTGGTGATGCTGGTCACCCTGATCGTGGCCGGGCCGTGGCTGGTGCAGACCTTTATGGAATACATCCTGCAGTTGTACGGCAGCATTCCGCAGTTGATCGGCTAAATGTCGCTGCTCGCCCTGACAGACGCGCAGATCAGTACCTGGGTCGCCAGCTTTATGCTGCCGCTATTCCGGGTGGGCGCGCTGCTGACCACCATGCCGATCATCGGCACCACCCTGGTGCCCAAACGCATCAAGTTGTTTTTGTCCCTGGCAATTACCCTGGCAATCATGCCCAGCCTGCCGCCGTTGCCCGCCGTCAACCCGCTGGATCTCAGTGGCCTGATGCTGATTGCCGAGCAAATCGTCATCGGTGCGTTACTGGGGTTTGCATTGCAGCTGTTTTTTCATGCGTTCGTGGTCGCCGGGCAAATTGTCGCGATCCAGATGGGCATGGGCTTTGCGTCCATGGTCGACCCGGCCAACGGCGTCAACGTGGCAGTAATCGGGCAGTTTTTCACCATGCTGGTGACCTTGCTGTTTTTGTCCATGAATGGCCATCTGGTTGTATTTGAAGTGTTGACCGAGAGCTTCACCACCTTGCCGGTGGGCGGTGGCTTGTTGCCCAATCACTACTGGGAAATCGCCAATAAACTCGGCTGGGTGCTGGGTGCGGCGTTGCTTCTGGTACTGCCGGCGATCACTGCCCTGCTGGTGGTCAACATTGCCTTCGGCGTAATGACCCGGGCCGCGCCGCAACTGAATATCTTTGCCATCGGTTTTCCGCTGACCCTGGTGCTGGGCATGGTGATCCTGTGGATCAGCATGGCGGACATTCTCAACCAGTATCAACCGCTGGCCTCTGAGGCCCTGCAGTTTTTACGTGATCTTGCGCAGGCCAGATAGCCATGGCCGAAAGCGAGAGTGGCGCCGATAAAACAGAAGACCCCACGGAGAAACGAAAAAAGGACTCCAGGGAAAAGGGTGAAATTGCACGTTCCAAAGAGCTGAACACCCTGGCCATCATGCTGGCTGGTTCGGCGGGCTTGCTGATTTTTGGCGGTGCGCTGGCGCAGGATTTGATGGAGCTGATGCGTTACAACTTCAGCTTGAGCCGCGAGGTGCTGCTTAACCCGGATTCCATGGGCGCGTTTCTGCTGCATTCAGGGAAAATCGCCTTGATCGCGGTGCAGCCAGTACTGATCACGTTGTTGATCGCGGCCCTGGTCGGCCCGATATCCCTTGGCGGCTGGCTCTTTGCTGCGGGCAGCCTGGCGCCCAAATTCAGCCGCATGAACCCCGCCGCCGGGATCAAGCGCATGTTCTCGGCCAAGGCGTTGGTGGAGCTGCTCAAGGCCCTGGCCAAATTCTTTATCATCCTGATCGTGGCCTTGCTGGTGTTGAAGTCCGACATCGATGACCTGCTGCGCATCGCCCATGAGCCGCTGGAACTGGCAGTGATCCACAGTCTGCAAGTGGTGGGTTGGAGTGCGTTGTGGATGGCCTGCGGATTGATCCTGATCGCTGCGGTGGACGTACCGGTACAACTATGGGAAAGCCATCAGAAATTGCTGATGACCAAGCAGGAAGTACGCGACGAGCACAAGGATCAGGAAGGGCGCCCGGAGGTCAAGCAGCGCATACGTCAGGTGCAGCGTGAAATGTCCCAGCGGCGCATGATGGCGGCGATCCCGGATGCCGACGTCATAATCACCAACCCGACCCACTACGCCGTGGCCCTCAAGTACGACCCGGAGAAGGGCGGAGCGCCGATGTTGCTGGCCAAGGGCAGTGACTTCCTGGCGCTGAAAATTCGCGAGATCGGTACCAAGCACAACATCCTGCTGCTGGAGTCGCCGGCGCTGGCGCGGTCGATCTATTACTCCACGGAGCTGGAGCAGGAAATCCCCGCCGGCTTGTACCTGGCCGTGGCCCAGGTGCTGGCCTACGTCTACCAGATCCGTCAGTACCAGGCCGGCAAGGGCAAGCGCCCGGACCCCCTCAAGGACTTGCCGATCCCGGCGGATTTGCGCCGTGACGAGTAGCGTGTCAGTTGACGGGGTGGAGTGCAGGTATTTTGCGTCGAGTAGTTACTTTTAAATTCGCCTCCGTCAAATAATCTCTGCTAGTGCGGTGTTATATATCTATCTTGTATTAGGTGGGATCCTACAAGACAGTTGGAAGTGCCTTACTTCTTGTTTGAAAGTTAGCTGTTAGTTTAGTTGCTTCTTACTTCGGTGTGTGGGGATGGGTAAAAGCCAGCTAATGGCTTTCGCTTTTATTCCCTTGGGGTATGAATAAGTGTCGGGATTTAAACTTAAACTAAATCTTCAGCTTTTTAAACAATTGTTGTAATGCATTTTTGTAGGGGGTGTTTGATGGGTATTGCATTGAAGTCTGCCAAGTCTGCTTTGGCGTCTATGGTGTTGCTGGCTTGTTCGGCATCAGTTGCCAGTGCTGCGGGAGCAGGATCGGGTACTGTCACGTTTAGCGGTGAAATTTTGGAGTCGGCCTGCTCCATTACACCTGAAAGTGTGGATCAACCTGTTCCGCTGGGTTCGGTGTCCAAATCTCAGCTGAATAATGGTGGCATCGGTACCAAGCAATATTTCAACATCGAGTTGACCGGTTGTTCATTGACCGGTCTCACCGACAATACAGTCAAGGCCACCTTTACCGGTACGGGGGCGACAGCAGTGCCAGGAGCATTGGCCCTGAACGGCGTTGCCGGTGCGGGCATCCTTCTGACCGAGTTCGACGGCACCGCCATAACGCTGGGTACTGCAACCCGCCCGAAAGGTATTACGGCGGGTAGCAATACGCTGACCTTTGGTGCTCAGTTGAAAGGTCAAACATCTACAACCACTACTGTAGGTACAGGTACTTTTACTGCTGTTACGAACTTCGCGCTGGCATATCAGTAGGTTGTCCGGTTGCCCTGTTGTAGGAAGTTCGACAGCAGGGCAATTGCAGGTGGGAGTTTCCTGTGAAAGCACTCTCGATTTCAGTAGTGGTTACCTCGTTCTTTGTGTTTATAACGTTGGGTTTCGGTGTGTGTACTGCACTAGCAAGTCAGGGGGGTGGGCGCGTAACACTTGAAGGGCAAATTGTTGATTCTGCGTGTGCACTTGATGCGAGTAGCGCTTATCAACTCGTTGAATTCGACCCTTTGCCCATGGGGCAACTTATTCGTCAGGGTCAGTCTTTGCCAGTGATATTCACATTGCGTTTAATTAAATGCTCATTGGCCAGGCCTGACTCTTTTCGTCCAGGCAGTTACTTGCCTGACTGGCAGCATGTAAGGGTGACGTTTGATGGCCTGGCGGATGCCAGCGGGCGCTTGTTTGCCATTGGCGGAACGGCCCGGGGGTTGGCCCTGCGTATTGCCGATACCCAAGGGCAGGAAAGCATCCCGGGAGTACCCATGCCCCTGGCGCCTCTGACCGGAGCGGACCAGGAGCTGCATTACACCCTTCAACTGGTTGGCAATGGTCGTCCTGTAGCGGTTGGTTCTCACCGAACTGCGGTGCGTTTCCGCCTGGAGTATTTCTGAATGTACGGGCTGTTTACCGGGCGGGATCTCTCAGCCGCCCAAATGATACTGCGCACCGGCGTGTTGAGCGGATTGATGTCGCTGGGCGCTGAGGTATGGGCCGGGGATGAGATTCAGTTCAATACCGATATTCTGGACCTCAGCGATCGTACCAATATCGACTTGTCCCAATTTTCTCGCAGCGGTTTTATCTTGCCTGGCGTTTATCCGCTGCAGGTGCAGGTCAACTCGCAATGGCTGCCTGAGCAGCGCATAGCTTTTTACCCTCCTGACGATGACCCCAAAGGTAGCCAGGCCTGCCTGTCGACCGAGCTGGTTGAGCAACTGGGGCTCAAGCCTGAAATGCAAGCTCGGCTCGGCTGGTGGAAGAGCGGCGAGTGCCTGCATATCAATAGCCTGGCGGGCATGGAAGTCAGTGGCGATCTGGCGACCTCTAGCCTGCATATTTCCGTGCCGCAAGCCTATCTGGAGTACAACGCCCGGAACTGGGATCCGCCTTCCCGGTGGGACAACGGCGTGCCGGGCGTTCTGATGGATTACAACCTCACGGCCAAGTCCAGCGGGCGGAAGGGCTCAGCCCGTCAAACCGACTTGAGCGGCAATGGCACGTTCGGCGCAAACGCGGGCCCCTGGCGCTTGCGTGCAGACTGGCAGGGCCGTATCGAAGACGAAAGCTACAGTCGTGCGCGACGGCTGGAGTGGAGCCGCTTTTATGCCTATCGAGCGCTGCCTGCGATTCAGGCGCGTCTGACTCTGGGAGAAAACTACCTGTATTCGAACGTGTTCGACAGCTTCCGTTTTACCGGCGTTGCACTCAACTCGGATGACAACCAGTTGCCGCCCAATTTGCGTGGCTATGCACCGGAAGTTGTCGGCGTTGCCAAAACCAATGCCAGGGTCATTATCAGCCAGCAAGGCCGTGTGCTTTATGAAGCGCTGGTTGCGGCGGGCCCTTTTCGTATTCGGGATCTGAATGATGCCGTAACCGGGACCCTGGAGGTGCGCGTCGAAGAGCAGGACGGCAGCGTCACCACCTTCCAGGTTGAGTCGGCCAACATTCCCTACCTGACGCGTCCCGGCACTGTGCGTTACAAACTGGCCAGCGGTCGACCGTCTTCTCTTCACAACGGAGGGCAGGGCGACGTCTTCGGTGCAGGCGAATTCTCCTGGGGCGTAAGCAATGGCTGGTCCCTGTATGGCGGTGGTCTCAGTGACAATAATTACACGGCGCTTTCTGTAGGGGTGGGGCGCGACCTGCTGGCCTTGGGAGCGATCTCATTCGATGTGACCCGGGCCAGCGCCAAGCTGCAGGGCACGTCCTTGTCGGGCGATTCCTTTCAGTTGAGCTACTCGAAAAACTTCGACCAGTACGACAGTCAGGTCACCTTTGCGGGTTACCGTTTTTCCCAAAAAAACTACATGAGCATGAGCGAGTACCTGAATGCGCGCCAATACGGTGGTCCGGTGGGGGGCAGCAAGTCGCTTTACACTGCGACAGTCAACAAGCAGTTTCGGGATATGGGGCTTACCGCTTATCTGAGCTACAGCAACCAGTCCTATTGGGATCGTCCGAGCGGTGAGCGATGGAACTTGTCCCTGGCGCGCTATTTCAGTGTAGGCTCGATAAGAAACATGAGCCTTTCCCTGAGCGCTTTCCGTAATCAGGAGAAAAACCAGCACAGTGGCATCTCCAGCAACCACACCGGTATGTACCTGTCAGTCAGCCTGCCGATGGGTCGGTCCGGGACGCTCACCAGCAGCGTCAACAGTAGCTCTCAGGGCCAAAATAACTATTCCACGAACTACAGTGACCGGCTCGATCAGCGCAACAGCTATCAACTGTCGGCAAGCAACACCTCGGTTAGCGGGTACCTGAACCATGCCGGTGATCAGGCGGATGTCTCCGTCAGCGCTGCCCTGCAAGAGAACAGCTACAACAGCCTCACCCTGTCTGCTCGTGGTGGCGGCACACTGACGCCATACGGTGGCGCAGGGCATCGAACTGCGGGTACGGGCGGTACCCGGTTGATGATCGATACCGGTGGAGTACCTGGCGTGCCGATCCGGGGCTATGGCAGCCCGACGCGCAGCAATGCCTTCGGCAAGGCTGTTGTCTCGGATGTCGGCAGCTTTACGCGCACTGCGGCCAGTGTCGATCTGGAAAGCTTGCCGGCCGATGTGGAGGCGACAGAGTCCATGACCCAGTTGACCCTGACAGAGGGCGCCATCGGTTATCGCACGCTGGAAGTGATTGCCGGGCTCAAGGCCATGGCTGTGTTGAGCCTGCCTGATGGCAGCGTCCCGCCGTTCGGCGCCATGGTGAAAAACGAAAAACAGCAGGGCACCGGCATCGTCAATGATGCTGGCAGCGTCTACCTCAGTGGTATTCAGCCCGGTGGGCGGATGATAGTCAGTTGGGGTGGTGCCGAGCGTTGCACCTTTGTATTGCCTGAAGATTTACCGGTCGACGGGTTGGCTTCCACCCTCAGTCTGTCCTGCCAGGGGGGCGCAGCGGACAAGACCATGCCCGCGTCAGCCTCTCTGGGCAGGATTGTTGATAACGAGAAAAAGTCATGAAAATTAAAACGTTCAGTTGCGCGTACTCGTCGCTTGTCCTCCTGATGCTGTCGCAGACCGGCAACGTCAATGCCGCCATTGGTCTTGATCGAACCCGGGTCGTGTTTGATGGCAGCAAGGATGCCGCCAGCATGACCATCACCAACAACAACACCCAGTTGCCTTACCTGGCCCAGGGCTGGATCGAGGATGAGCAAGGCAACAAGATCACCTCGCCGCTGATCGTGTTGCCACCGGTCCAGCGCCTGGAGCCCGGTAAAAAAAGCCAGGTGAAAGTTCAGGCGTTACCTGCGGTCAAGTCGCTGCCCCAGGACCGGGAGACCGTCTATTACTTCAATTTGCGCGAAATTCCGCCCCGTAGCGACAAGGCCAACAGCCTGCAGATCGCCCTGCAGACCCGCATCAAGCTTTTTTATCGTCCGGCTTCGATAGTGCCGAGCCAGCAGGAACGCTCGGACCCCTGGCAGAAACAACTGATCCTGACCCGTGAGGCCGATGACTTTCAAGTCAATAATCCTACCCCGTACTACATCACGCTGATCGATGCCCGCAGCAGCAAAGAGGGCAAAACCTCTCCCGGTTTTGAGCCGCTGATGGTGCCGCCAAAAGGCACGCTCAAGCTGGGCGTGAGTGCGGCGGCACTGGGTAGCAAACCCTGGCTGACCTATGTAAATGATTACGGTGGCCGCCCGGCACTGGCGTTCAGTTGCACTGGCAACACCTGCAAGGTGGACGCGAATGTGTCTACGACCGATGACTAGTGCGCGCCTCAGAAGAGGTGTCATGAAATCTTGTACGGTGACGGCCATGAGTGCCTTGTTGCTGGCGTTGCATGCCGCCCAGGGCCAGGCCGAGACTCAAGGGATGAGTGGGGTTCTGGATATTTCGGGCTCACTGATCAATTCCCCTTGCGCCCTGGACATGGCCTCGGCAGACCAGGCCGTGGACCTTGGAAATGTGCCCCGCAGCCAATTGATGCGCCCGGGCGATATGGCATCGCCCGTGGTTTTGCAGTTGCGCTTTGTCGATTGCATGCGCGCATCCGGCAGCCTCCTGAATGAGCGCACGGGCAATCTGGTGTGGAGTGCCTATCAGCCGGTGGTGTCCGTCGCTTTTCTGGCGCCTGCCGATAAGGATGATCCGCGTTTGGTCAAAGTGCAGGGTGTCACCGGCATGGGCCTGCGCCTGACCGATGCCCTTGGCCGGGATGTGCGTTTGGGCGCTCGTGGAGAGTCTTTGTTTCTGGCGCATGGCAGCGACACCCTGACGTGGCAGGTGCAACCCACGCGCACTGCCACAGCACTGAGCAATGGCGCGTTTCGGGCCCGGGTTGATTTCAGGCTTATTTATGAGTGAGGGCGCAACGATGATCAGGTCGGTAACTTCGCGTTTTGCAATCACTTGCTATTGTCTGTGTCTGTCTCTTGGCCAGAGTGTTACGGCGCGTACCTCGGAGGTGGCCGTGAATGTGAGTGGGGTAATCCTTGCGCCTGCGCCTTGCATTGTTAATGGCAACAACACGCTCACTGTCCCTTTCGGCAGCAATCTGGTAGCTGCACAGATCGATGGGGTCAATTATCGCAAGCAGGTGCCTTATACAGTGACGTGCGGGCCGCAGCCAACCAATGACATGACAATAGAGTTGCAGGGGGGTGGAGCCAGTTTTGATCGCGCGTTGTTGATGACCAGTAAAAGTAATCTCGGGATCAAGTTCCTGGTGGGGGGTGCAACCTGGTCCCTTAACAGTCCCGTTAATTTTACATACCCAACTTTGCCTCAAATGGAAGCGGTGCTGGTGGCAAAACCGGGTAGCACTCTTGCGGGAGGAGCTTTTTCGGCTTCCGCAACGATAGTCATATCACTGCGCTGAGAAGTAAAGGCAGATGAGGCACCGACAATAAACTGACGTGTTTGCACTGCGTATCATTGATCACCTTTGGTGTGGAAAATACTATAGTTGTTGACTTGGGCTCTTAACCTGATCTGGATGGATTTGTGGCGGTGTTTATATTTGCGCTGGATGCCCCCAAGACGCGTGTCGAGGTAAAACTACATACAGGATCAAAAGTCGTGAATATTATGAGGTGTTTTGCTGGCGTATTTTTTTGGCTGTTTGCACAAGTTGCTTTTGCTGTTCATTGCCAAACGGATGACCGGGTCTGGAGGGATATGAGAGCAGAAACTCTTATTATCTACACTGACGTAAAACTGGATGCGGAAAATAGCAGGGTTACTATGAAAAGTGCTGTGCCGACCGTGTGCAGGCATAATTTCCCGGTGACGTTTCCTCTTAGTTATCGGGAGTGGATAGCTTCAACCTCTGATACGTTTAATCAGGCTCCAAAATTTTCTGCTTTCTCCTCCGGGATGATTGTTGGCGGGAACGAATACCCTTGGCCTTTGGGGCCTGGCAGGTACCTTGCCGAAGGCTCTAGAAGTGGACCTAACTATTTTTTCTGGCTTGGTATGTATCTCAAACTTTCTTCAAGTCCAGGCTTGAACATTAAAATTGACGCGGGTGATGTGATCGGTAACTTTCATTTTTTCAAGCTGTATAATTTCACCCATGCTTCGTATGCGCCATTTTCGATGTACGTTCAAATCAGGGCGCGCAACAGTTTGGACACAACACCACCTGTTCCAGCGGAGTGTGCTATCAATGATAACAGGCCCGTTAATGTTGATTTTGGTTCTGTGGATCCCGCGGCCATCGGGATAAGTGCGAGCACTTCACTTGCCCGGAAAACGGTCGGCGTAAAATTTGTGTGTGACAGGGCTCTTCAAAGCGCCAGGCTTAAACTGGTGGCAACGCCTTCTATATTCAGTGCTGAAGGTTTTGTATCGGGCAAGCCTGATATAGCCATCGCCATGATTCGTAAAAGTGATGATGCAATTATTTTACCGTCTTCCGGGCTCAGTTATTATGTCTATTTGATCAACGGTGAAACAACGGAGGAATATACTTTTTCTCTTTTTCGTAAACGTGGCACTTTTCCACCTGCCGGCCCTTTTGCTGGGAGCGGTACTCTTGTGGTGGAGTTTCCTTGACTCGCCAAGTAAGAGCCATCCCATCGGCTGCAAAATAAAAGCTGCAACAGCACAAGGGGGAAGGATTCTCCCTTATTGGCAATGAACGGCGTTTTTTCCTGGTTTCAGCCCTGCTGCGCTCATCGGCACTACAAGGATTCGCACACCCTGCAAGCCTTCCATATGGCCATTTGCCAAAGTTGGAAGGTTTCTTGCAGTGGCAGGCTCCACGGCGCATATGGCGTCAAAAGTTTGCTAAAGGTTTGCCGCAATGTCATTGGATCGCTCTCAGTTAATCAACACCGCTCGCAGCGGTCTGGCCGGCCTGGGTCAGGGACAGTTGGGTGTGCCGCTGTTGTTGCTGGTGATGCTGGCAATGATGATGTTGCCGATCCCCGCCTTTTTGCTGGATGTGTTTTTTACCTTCAATATCGCGCTGTCCATCGTGGTGTTGCTGGTATGCGTCTACGCCTTGCGGCCGCTGGATTTTGCCGTGTTCCCCACCATCCTGCTGGTGGCCACGCTGATGCGCCTGGCGCTCAACGTGGCCTCCACGCGGGTGGTGATGCTCCACGGTCAGGAGGGCCACGCCGCCGCGGGCAAGGTGATCCAGGCCTTCGGCGAGGTGGTGATCGGCGGCAACTACGTGGTGGGCATCGTGGTGTTTGCGATCCTGATGATCATCAACTTCGTGGTCGTGACCAAGGGCGCCGGGCGCATCTCGGAAGTGAGTGCGCGCTTCACCCTCGACGCCATGCCCGGCAAGCAGATGGCCATTGACGCCGACCTCAATGCCGGACTGATCGACCAGAATCAGGCCAAGATGCGCCGTCAGGAAGTCGCCCAGGAAGCCGAGTTCTATGGCTCGATGGACGGTGCCAGCAAATTCGTGCGCGGTGATGCCATCGCCGGTCTGTTGATCCTGTTTATCAACCTGATCGGCGGCATGGCAGTTGGGATTTTCCAGCACGGCATGAGCTTCAGCGAAGCCGGCAAGGTGTACGCCTTGCTCACCATTGGTGACGGTTTGGTGGCGCAATTGCCGTCCCTGTTGCTGTCCACGGCTGCCGCGATCATGGTGACCCGTGCTTCGGGCTCCGAAGACATGGGCAAGCAGATCAACCGGCAGATGTTTACCTCACCCAAGGCGCTGGCTGTCTCGGCAGGCATCATGGCCATCATGGGCATCGTGCCCGGCATGCCGCATTTCTCCTTCCTGAGCCTGGCTGCAGTCGCCGGTGGTGCGGCGTACCTGATGTGGAAAAAACAGAACGTGGTCAAGGTCCAGGCCCTGGCAGAGGTCAAGCGCCAGCAGGAGCTGCTGCCTTCGCCAGCCCGCGCCCAGGAAACCAAGGAGCTGGGCTGGGATGACGTTACCCCCATCGACATGATCGGGCTTGAGGTCGGTTATCGCCTGATCCCGTTGGTGGATCGCAACCAGGGTGGCCAGTTACTGGCGCGGATCAAGGGGGTGCGCAAGAAGCTGTCCCAGGACCTGGGCTTTCTGATGCCCACCGTGCATATCCGTGACAATCTCGACCTGGCCCCCAGCGCCTATCGCCTGACCCTGATGGGAGTGATTCTGGCGGAGGCCGAAATCTATCCGGACCGCGAGATGGCGATCAACCCGGGGCAGGTATTTGGCACGCTTAACGGGATTACCACCAAAGACCCGGCCTTTGGTCTGGAAGCGGTGTGGATCGAGGTCAGCCAGCGCAGCCAGGCGCAGTCGCTGGGCTATACCGTAGTGGACGCCAGTACCGTAGTGGCAACGCACCTTAACCAGATCCTGTACAAACACTCCCATGAGTTGATTGGTCATGAAGAAGTTCAGCAGTTGATGCAGCTGCTGGCCAAGTCCTCGCCCAAACTGGCCGAAGAACTGGTGCCGGGGGTGTTGAGCCTGTCGCAATTGCTCAAGGTGCTGCAGGCCTTGTTGGCCGAACAGGTGCCAGTGCGGGATATCCGCAGTATTGCCGAAGCCGTCGCCAACAATGCTCATAAGAGTCAAGATACTGCCGCTTTGGTTGCCGCCGTACGCGTGGGCTTGTCTCGTGCCATCGTGCAAAGCATTGTAGGCGTTGACTCCGAGCTGCCTGTTATCACCCTGGAGCCCAGGTTGGAACAAATATTGCTCAATAGTTTGCAGAAGGCCGGACAAGGCCAGGAAGAGGGCGTTTTGCTGGAGCCCAGCATGGCAGAGAAGCTCCAGCGCTCGTTGATCGACGCTGCTCAGCGTCAGGAGATGCAAGGCAATCCGGTCATCTTGTTGGTGGCAGGCCCGGTACGCGCGATGCTGTCGCGCTTTGGCCGTCTGGCGGTGCCCAACCTGCATGTACTGGCTTACCAGGAAATCCCTGACAACAAGCAGGTCACGATCGTTGCGACAGTAGGCCCTAACGGCTGAGGGTTTGGTTTATGCAAGTGAAGCGATTTTTCGCCGCCGATATGCGTCAGGCCATGAAGCTGATTCGTGATGAGTTGGGGGCTGACGCCGCCATTATTGGCAACCGCCGGATTGCCGGGGGCGTTGAGTTGACCGCGGCCCTGGACTACAAGCTGTCCGCGCTGGCACCCCGGGTGCCGAACATTGAGCTGGAAGAAGAGTTGCGCAAGACCCAGTCGCGGATTGTTTCGGCCCAGGCTGAGTTGAGCTTGCGCGGTGAAGGCGAGGCCGGCGATAACCGCCAGTTGTTTGCCGGTTTGCCGCTCACGGCTGCCGAGCCATTGATTGAGCCGACCCTTGAAGAACCGCCGCGCCCTGCGCCGGCGCCCGCGGCACCGACGATCGATCAGCGTGCATTCGACAATATGCGCCATGAACTCAACGGTTTGCGCGAGTTGCTGGAAGTGCAACTGGGCTCGCTGGCCTGGAGCCAGTTGCAGGACGCCAAGCCCGCGCAGGCCAACTTGTGGCGCCGTTTGCAGCGCATCGGTTTGTCCGGGCCGTTGTCCCGTGATCTGCTGGCGCAGGTGGCCGGTATCGAAGAGCCACGCCAGGCGTGGCGGATGTTGCTGGCGCACCTGGCGCGGATGATTGCCACGCCGGAGCTGGAGCCGCTGGAGGAGGGTGGCGTAATCGCCATGGTGGGGCCCGCCGGGATGGGTAAAACCACCACCCTGGCCAAGCTGGCGGCCCGTTATGTGCTCAAGTACGGCGCGCAGAATATCGCCCTGGTGAGCATGGACAGTTTCCGTATTGGCGCCCAGGAACAACTCAAGACCCTGGGGCGCATCTTGAATGTGCCGGTAACCCATGTTGCCCCCGGCCAGTCGCTGGGCCAGACCCTTGAACCGCTGGTGCGCAAGCGCGTGGTGCTGGTCGATACCGCGGGCCTGCAAGCCAGCGACCCGGCGTTGCGCCTGCAGCTCGAAAGCCTGGCGGGGCGCGGGATCAAGGCCAGGAATTATCTGGTGTTGGCCACTACCAGCCAGAAGCAGGTGCTGACGGCCGCTTACCTCAGTTACAAGCGTTGCGGGCTGGCCGGTTGCATCCTCACCAAACTGGATGAAACCGCGAGCCTGGGCGAAGTGTTGAGCCTGGCGATCAGTCACGAGCTGCCGGTGGCTTACCTCACCGACGGCCCGCGGATCCCGGACGATCTCCATCTGCCGCGGCGTCACCAGCTGGTGAGCCGCGCAGTGAGTGTGCAAATGCAGGAAGAACCCAGCGAAGAGGCCATGGCCGATATGTTCGCTGATATCTACCACAGCCCACCCAAGCGGGTCGGCTGAGGTAGTCAAGATTACGTTGAAATGTACCTACATCGGCTGGTCTGAAGGTTTTGTTCCGCAGGGGAACGAGCAGCCAACGCATGTAGCCGCGTCTAAGTAAGACAAGGTAAAGAAAGATCATGGGCAGCATGCATCCCGTACAGGTGATCGCAGTGACCGGCGGCAAGGGTGGCGTCGGTAAAACTAACGTGTCAGTCAACTTGTCCATCGCATTGGCCGAGCTGGGCAGGCGCGTTCTGTTGATGGACGCGGACCTTGGGCTGGCGAACGTCGATGTTTTGCTGGGCTTGACCCCAAAATTCACCCTGGCCGATGTGGTCGAGGGGCGTTGCGAGCTGCGCGACGTATTGCTCCAGGGGCCCGGCGGGATCCGCATCGTGCCGGCGGCCTCGGGCACCCAGAGCATGGTGCACCTGAGCCCGGCGCAGCATGCCGGCCTGATCCAGGCCTTCAGCGACCTGGGCGACAACCTCGATGTGCTGGTGATCGACACCGCCGCCGGGATTGGCGAGTCGGTGGTCAGCTTTGTCCGCGCAGCCCAGGAAGTGCTGCTGGTGGTGTGCGACGAGCCGACCTCGATCACCGACGCCTATGCGTTGATCAAGTTGCTCAACCGCGATTACGGCATGAACCGCTTCCGCGTGCTGGCCAATATGGCGCAAAGCCCGCAGGAAGGGCGCAATCTGTTCGCCAAGCTGACCAAGGTTACCGACCGTTTCCTCGATGTGGCCCTGCAATATGTGGGCGCCGTGCCTTACGACGAATGCGTGCGCAAGGCCGTGCAAAAACAGCGCGCCGTCTACGAAGCGTTTCCGCGCTCCAAGTGCTCGCTGGCGTTCAAGGCCATCGCGCAAAAAGTTGACACCTGGCCGTTGCCAGCCAACCCGAGGGGGCATCTTGAGTTCTTTGTCGAACGCCTGGTGCAGCAGGCAGGGGGGCGCTTTTAATGACGGCCAGCGGTTATCGCATGTACAGCAAGTCATCCCGTGACAGCCAGTACGAGCTGATCGAGCGCTACGCGCCCCTGGTCAAGCGCATTGCCTACCACCTGCTGGCACGTTTGCCGGCCAGCGTGCAGGTGGATGACCTGATCCAGGCCGGGATGATCGGCCTGCTCGAAGTCTCGGGCAAATACGACGCCAGCAAGGGCGCGAGTTTCGAGACCTATGCCGGCATCCGTATCCGTGGCGCGATGCTCGATGAAGTGCGCAAGGGCGACTGGGCACCGCGTTCGGTACACCGCAATACCCGCATGGTCAGTGACGCCATTCGGATAATTGAAGCAAAAACCGGTTGTGACGCTAAAGATCATGAAGTTGCGGCCGAACTCCAGTTAAGCCTTGATGATTATTACGCCATCTTGAATGACACCCTGGGCAGCCGCCTGTTCAGTTTCGACGATCTGTTGCAGGACGGCGAACACGAAGGGTTGCATGAAGATGGCGCGAGTGCCCACACGGAGCCGTCGCGCGACCTTGAAGATGAACGCTTTCAGGCCGCGCTGGCCGATGCGATCGCCCATTTGCCCGAGCGTGAACGGTTGGTGCTGGCGCTGTACTACGACGAAGAACTGAACCTCAAGGAAATCGGCGAAGTGCTGGGGGTCAGCGAGTCCCGGGTCAGCCAGCTGCACAGCCAGTGCGCGGCACGCTTGCGGGCTCGCCTGGGGCAGTGGCGCGCGCACTAGGGCCCTTGATACCTGTGGGAGCGGGCTTGCCCGCGATGGGATCGACACGGTGAATCAGACAGACCGCGTCGACCCCATCGCGGGCAAGCCCGCTCCCACAGTCGATTAGGCGTGTTTGAAAACGAATTGATTGAATGGCGTGCCCTGCACATGGGTGCGTTAAAGACTGCTTGGAGGTCGAATTGGACAAGAACATGAAAATCCTCATCGTTGATGACTTTTCAACGATGCGGCGGATCATTAAAAACCTGTTGCGTGACCTGGGGTTCACCAACACGGTCGAGGCGGACGACGGCACCACCGCGTTACCGATCCTCAACCTGGGGCACATCGACTTTCTGGTGACGGACTGGAACATGCCGGGCATGACCGGCATCGAGTTGCTGCGCCATGTGCGTGCCGACGAAAAACTCAAGCACTTGCCGGTGCTGATGGTGACCGCCGAGGCCAAGCGCGAGCAGATTATCGAAGCGGCCCAGGCCGGTGTTAATGGATATGTAGTCAAGCCGTTCACCGCTATCGCACTCAAAGACAAAATCGAAAAGATCTTTGAACGCATCGGTTGAGCGGTTGCCTTGGGGGCACTATGGAGCATAAAGATTGCACACAGGCCGATTTTGAATCGACCCTGAAAAAACATGCCCACGAATTGGTCGAAAGCCTTGAACGAGGCCAGTTTGGCGATGCCGTGCAGTTGATTCACGAGCTCAACCAGACCCGTGACCGCGGGCTGTATCGTGAAGTCGGCAAGCTGACCCGCGAACTGCACAGCGCCATTGTCAATTTCCATATTGATCCAGGCATGCCGCAAGCCGAAGAGGTGTCGCAGATCACGGATGCCACCGAACGTTTGGCTTATGTTGTGAAACTCACGGAAGCGGCGGCCAACCGGACCATGGACCTGGTGGAAAACAGCACGCCACTGGTCAATGGCCTGGGTCAGGAAGCCAAGGAACTGAGCGCGGATTGGGGGCGTTTTATGCGCCGCGAAATCGGTGCCGAAGAGTTTCGCGAGCTGGCGCGTCGGATTGACAGTTTTTTGACGCTCAGCGAAACGCAAAACACCATCGTGTCCGCCAATCTGACTGATATTTTGCTGGCTCAGGATTTCCAGGACCTGACCGGTCAGGTGATCAAGCGGGTGACGCAACTGGTCACGGACGTGGAGAGCAATTTGCTCAAGCTGGTGCTGATGGCCAGCCAGGTCGATCGCTTTGCCGGGATCGAGCACGACCGCGATGCATTGCGCGCTGAAAATAATTTGCAAAAAAACCAGGCCAAGGGTGAAGGTCCGCAGATTCATGCCGATACACGTAATGACGTCGTATCCGGTCAGGATGATGTTGACGATTTGTTGTCCAGTCTGGGTTTTTAGGACTTGAAGAGGCGTGCGGGCGCTGTTGCCCGGCGTCGAAGAGCCTATTTCAAGGAGCACCTACATGAGCTTCGGCGCCGATGAAGAAATCCTTCAGGATTTCCTGGTTGAAGCCGGCGAAATTCTGGAGTTGTTGTCCGAACAACTGGTCGAGCTGGAAAGCCGACCGGATGATGCGGATCTGCTCAATGCCATTTTTCGCGGTTTTCACACTGTAAAAGGGGGCGCCGGCTTCCTGCAGCTCCATGAGTTGGTGGAGTGCTGTCACATCGCCGAAAACGTCTTCGACATCCTGCGCAAGGGTGAGCGCAGCGTTGATGCGGAACTGATGGATGTAGTGCTTGAGGCCCTGGATGCGGTCAATGGCATGTTCAGCGAAGTGCGCGAGCGCAGCCCGATCACTGCCGCGACTCCCGAGTTGCTGGCGGCCCTGGCGCGCCTGGCCGAGCCTGCTGCTGTGCAAGCAGCGGTTGTTGCAGTGCCTGAACCGGTGGTTGAAGCCCCGGTGACCGATATCACCGACAGCGAGTTCGAGCAGTTGCTCGATTCCCTCGATGCGGTCAAGGCGGCCGCGGCCGAGCCTGAGGCGGTGGCCACAACACAAAGCACGACCAGCGACGAAATAAGCGACGCCGAGTTTGAATTGCTGCTCGACCAATTGCACGGCAAGGGCCAGTTTTCGATGGAAGCGGCGGTGGCCACTGTGGCCGACGAAGCGCCCGCCGTGGCCGCCGAAGTCAGCAATGAAATCACCGACGATGAATTCGAAGCCCTGCTTGATCAATTGCATGGCAAGGGTTCGTTCAATACCGATGGGCTGGACACCGCGACCGCGGCACCTGCCGAGCCTGCGGTCACTGCCGTGGTGCCTGCGGGCGACCCTGACCTGATCAGCGATCACGAATTTGAAGCCCTGCTCGACCAGATGCACGGCAAAGGCAAATTCAGCGCCGATTCGGCAGCCGTGGTGGCTGCGGTTGCACCGGCCAAGCCGGTAGCGGCTGCACGACCGGGCCCGGCCCGTGGCGCGGCTGCGCCTGCAGAAAAACCGGTGGCCAGCGAGGCTGAAACCACCGTGCGCGTCGATACCGCGCGGCTCGATGACATCATGAATATGGTCGGCGAACTGGTGCTGGTGCGTAACCGTCTGGTGCGCCTGGGCCTGAACAGTCATGACGAGGAGATGGCCAAGGCGCTGTCCAACCTCGACGTGGTCACCGCCGACCTGCAAACCGCGGTGATGAAAACGCGGATGCAGCCGATCAAGAAAGTTTTCGGCCGCTTCCCGCGCCTGGTACGGGACCTGGCACGGCAGCTGAAAAAAGAAATCAGCCTGGAACTGGTGGGCGAAGAGACCGACCTGGACAAAAACCTCGTCGAGGCCCTGGCCGACCCGCTGGTCCACCTGGTGCGCAACGCCGTCGACCACGGCTGCGAAACCCCGGAAGAACGCGCCGCTGCCGGCAAGCCGAGCTGTGGTCGGGTGATTTTGTCGGCCGAGCAGGAGGGCGACCATATCCTGCTGTCGATCTCTGACGATGGCAAAGGCATGGACGCCAATTTCCTGCGTTCCCTGGCGGTGAAAAAAGGCTTGATGGACAAGGATGCGGCCGATCGCCTGAGCGAAAACGACTGCTACAACCTGATCTTTGCCCCGGGTTTTTCGACCAAGACCGAAATCAGCGATGTGTCCGGGCGTGGCGTGGGCATGGACGTGGTGAAAACCAAGATCGCCCAGCTCAATGGCTCGCTGAGCATCGAGTCGGCTCTGGGCCGGGGTTCGAAAATCGTCATCAAGGTGCCCCTGACCCTGGCCATTATGCCGACCCTGATGGTGATGCTGGGCAATCAGGCGTTTGCTTTCCCGCTGGTCAACGTCAACGAAATATTCCACCTCGACCTGTCGCGCACCAATGTGGTCGACGGTCAGGAAGTGGTGATCGTGCGCGACAAGGCGCTGCCGCTGTTCTACCTCAAGCGCTGGCTGGTGGCATCTGCTGCACACGAAGAGCAGCGCGAAGGGCATGTGGTGATTCTGTCGATCGGCACCCAGCGCATCGGTTTTGTGGTCGATCAACTGGTCGGCCAGGAAGAAGTGGTGATCAAGCCTTTGGGCAAGATGCTCCAGGGCACGCCAGGTATGTCGGGTGCCACCATCACCGGTGATGGTCGTATTGCCTTGATTCTGGATGTTCCGAGCATGCTCAAGCATTACGCATCACGGCGTATTTGATTCTGGTGCCTCGGGGCTCGTGCCCCGTACCGCCTAACGGAGTGTTTATGGTAGTCAAGGTCCTGGTGGTGGATGATTCCGGTTTTTTCCGCCGTCGTGTCTCGGAAATTCTGTCGGCTGACCCGACGATTCAAGTGATCGGCACCGCCACCAACGGCAAGGAAGCGATTGATCAGGCGCTGGCGCTCAAGCCGGACGTGATCACCATGGATTACGAGATGCCGATGATGGATGGCATCACTGCAGTGCGCCATATCATGCAGCGCTGCCCGACCCCGGTGTTGATGTTCTCCTCGTTGACCCACGAGGGTGCCCGCGTGACCCTCGATGCGCTGGACGCCGGGGCGGTGGATTTTCTGCCGAAAAACTTTGAAGACATCTCGCGTAACCCCGAGAAGGTCAAACAGATGCTGTGTGAAAAAGTACACAGCATCTCGCGCAGCAACAGGCGCATGTCCAGCTACAGCGCACCTGTACCGGCAGCGGCGGCCCCGACCCCGACCCCTACGCCCCGGCCCGGGCTGGGCGGTTTCGTCGCGCCGGCCGCGGCGGCCGCGCCGGTGCGCACCACACCCATTGCCAGCCGTGGCGGCCCTGTGCCAACCCCGGCGGCTGCCGCACCCAAGCGCAAGGCTTACAAACTGGTGGCTATCGGCACCTCAACCGGTGGGCCGGTGGCCTTGCAACGGGTACTGACGCAGTTGCCGGGCAATTTCCCGGCGCCGATCGTGCTTGTGCAGCATATGCCGGCCGCGTTCACCAAAGCGTTTGCCGAGCGGCTGGACAAGCTTTGCCGCATCAGTGTCAAGGAAGCCGAGGACGGCGATATCCTGCGCCCCGGTCTGGCCTTGCTGGCACCTGGCGGCAAGCAAATGATGATCGACGGCCGTGGAGCCGTACGCATCCTGCCGGGCGATGAGCGCCTCAACTACAAACCGTGCGTGGATATCACCTTCGGCTCGGCGGCCAAATCCTTTGGTGACAAAGTTTTGGCGGTGGTATTGACCGGCATGGGCGCGGACGGCCGTGAAGGCGCGCGCATGCTCAAACAGGGCGGCAGCCAGGTATGGGCCCAGGACGAAGCCAGTTGCGTGATTTACGGCATGCCCATGGCCATCATCAAAGCCGGCCTGGCCGATGCGGTGTACAGCCTCGATGACATTGGCCGGCACCTGGCCGAGGCTTGCCACTGATGGACGTGCTCAGCCTGATTGGCATCATCATGGCGTTTGTCGCGATTATCGGCGGCAACTACCTGGAGGGTGGCCATCTGGGCGCTCTGGCCAATGGCCCGGCGGCGTTGATCGTGCTGGGCGGCACAGTGGGCGCGGCATTGCTGCAGTCGCCCATGAGTGCGTTCAAGCGCGCAATGCAGACCGTGGTGTGGATTCTGTTTCCGCCACGTATCGACATGACGGGCGGTATCGACCGTGTCGTCAACTGGAGCCTTACGGCCCGCAAGGAAGGCTTGCTCGGCCTGGAAGGCATGGCCGATACCGAGCCCGACAGCTATTCGCGCAAGGGCCTGCAATTGCTGGTCGACGGAGTAGAGCCGGAAACCATTCGCAGCGTGCTGGAAGTCGACTACATGACCCAGGAAAGCCGCGATATCGAGGCCGCCAAGGTGTTTGAGAGCATGGGCGGTTACGCCCCGACCATCGGCATTATTGGCGCGGTCATGGGCTTGATCCACGTTATGGGCAACCTGGCCGATCCAGGGCAACTGGGCAGTGGCATTGCGGTGGCTTTTGTCGCGACCATTTACGGGGTGGCCAGCGCCAACCTGGTGTTGCTGCCCATTGCCAGCAAGCTCAAGGCCATTGCCATGCGCCAGTCGCTGTACCGCGAGATGTTGCTCGAAGGCATCCTGTCGATTGCCGAGGGCGAGAACCCGCGCTCCATTGAACTCAAACTTCAAGGCTTTACAGGTTAACTATGAGCCGGCGCCGTCGCCACGCGGATGAACACGTCAATCACGAACGCTGGCTGGTGTCCTACGCGGACTTCATCACCTTGCTGTTTGCCTTTTTCGTCGTCATGTACTCGATTTCTTCAATCAATGAGGGCAAGTACCGAGTGATTTCCCAGGCGCTGGTCGGTGTGTTCAATGACACCGAGCGCAGCATCAAGCCGGTGCCCATCGGTGAAGAGCGTCCGCTGACCACCCAGCCTGCCGAACCCTTGATAAAAGACAGCGAAAATACTGACGCCGGTTTGGGGCAGCGCCCCGATGACCCGCTCAAGACCATTGCCAATGACATCACCCATGCCTTTGGTGATTTGATCGCGTCCAAACAATTGACGGTGCGCGGCAATGAGCTGTGGGTCGAGATCGAACTCAACTCCAGCCTGCTGTTCGGCAGCGGTGATGCGATGCCCAGCAATGCAGCCTTCGAGATCATCGACAAAGTGGCCGCAGTACTCAAACCCTTTGAAAACCCGATACATGTCGAAGGGTTTACTGACGACCTGCCGATCCGGACCGCGCAGTACCCGACCAACTGGGAACTGTCATCGGCGCGCTCGGCAAGCATCGTGCGCATGCTCGCCATGCAGGGGGTCAGCCCCGGGCGCATGGCCTCGGTGGGCTACGGCGAGTTTCAGCCGGTGGCCAACAACGCTACGCCAGAGGGGCGCGCGCTCAATCGCCGGGTAGTGCTGGTGGTGTCGCGCAACCTTGAGGTACGCCGCAGCCTGACTGGCACGGGCAGCGCCCATGCAACACCGGATGCCGCCTTGAAGCGGGCTGGCACACAAACTGCACCGCCACAGACACAGCCACTGGTTCGCGGGAATGCCGTCAATTCCCCGTCGCCAACCCTATAAATCTCGGCCGGCACGCATGCAGCCGGGAGGAACAACTGAATGAGAGTCTGGGCAGTAGCCAATCAAAAAGGTGGGGTCGGCAAGACCACCACATCCATCGCCCTGGCCGGTTTGCTGGCAGAGGCGGGCAAGCGCGTGGTGGTGGTCGATCTTGACCCGCACGGCTCCATGACCAGCTACTTCGGTTATGACCCCGATGGTCTGGAACACAGTGTCTACGACCTGTTTCTGCATCAGGGCCAGGTGCCTGAGGGCCTGGCCGCGCAATTGCTGTTGCCCACCAGCCACGAGAAAATTTCCTTGCTGCCGGCCACCACGGCCCTGGCGACCCTCGAGCGTCAGGCTCCGGGGCAAAGCGGCCTGGGCCTTGTGATTGCCCGCAGCCTGGCGCAACTGTGGCAGGACTATGACTACGCGATCATCGACAGCCCGCCGATTCTGGGTGTGTTGATGGTCAACGCGCTGGCGGCCAGCCAGCAGTTGATCATCCCGGTGCAAACCGAACATCTGGCGCTAAAGGGCCTGGAACGCATGGTGCATACCCTGCGCATGATCAACCGCTCGCGCCCCCAGGAGCTGCCGTTCTGTATCGTGCCGACGTTGTTCGACCGGCGTACCCAGGCGTCGATGAGTACCTTGCGAGTATTGCGCGATGTGTACCCCGAGACCCTGTGGCAGGGTTTTATCCCGGTCGATACTCGTTTGCGCGATGCCAGCCGTGCCGGGCAGACGCCTTCGCAGTTCGATGAGAAAACCCGTGGAGTGATCGCCTACCGTGCGTTGCTCAAGCACGTCCTCACCCGCCAGCTTGCACCGCAGGTGGCGTGAAGTGGGCGGGCATTCAAGTATCGGTCGGGTCTGGCCGATAACGACTACAGGTCTCTGTCGCGAGGCTGATGAGTGGGGCACTTTATGACGCAGCCAGTAGCACTTTCCAACCGCTCGCAAGTGGCCTTGCAGTCGTACCTCGACGACTTGCTGTTTGATGCAACCCAGGCGCTGGAAGCGGCTGAACCCGCACCCGCGCAGCCGGAGGCGGAACCTGCCGCCGCGCAACCCATTGAAGCGCCGTTGGCGATGCCGGTGGAGCTGTCTGAGGTCGGTGTGCCTGCCGAGGCGCTGGCCCATCCGCTAGTTGAAGTCCATCGGCCCAGTGCCCCCGGGGCGCATTTGCCGGTTCCCGATGATGGTCGCCCGGCCTGGGCTGCCGAACCTTTCGAGTGCCTGCTGTTCGACGTGGCGGGGTTGACCCTGGCGGTGCCATTGGTGTGCCTGGGCTCGATCTACTCACTGGCCGGGCGTGAACTCACTCCGCTGTTTGGCCAGCCAGACTGGTTTCTGGGGATCCTGCCCAGCCAGAGCGGCAAGCTCAACGTGCTCGATACCGCGCGCTGGGTGATGCCTGAACGCTATCGCGACGACCTGCGCGAAGGCCTGCAATATGTCATTTCGGTACAGGGTTACGAATGGGGGCTGGCGGTGCATCAGGTCAGCCGTTCGTTGCGCCTGCACCCCAACGAAATCAAATGGCGTTCACAGCGCGGGCAACGGCCGTGGCTGGCGGGCACTGTGATTGAACACATGTGCGCATTGCTGGATGTGGAGCAACTGGCGGCATTGATCGCCAAGGGCAAGTCATAACAATAATCGTGGTCGATTCACCTGCGAGGGCGGATCGCCAGTTATCAGAATCGAGCAGTATTTCAGTCAGGGGTTTGGGGTATGAAACAGTCAGCGGCACAGGGTTCTGAAGATCCGATCCTGCAATGGGTTACCTTCAAGCTGGACAACGAAACCTATGGCATCAATGTGATGCAAGTGCAGGAAGTGCTGCGTTACACCGAAATCGCTCCGGTACCGGGTGCGCCTTCCTACGTGTTGGGTATTATCAACCTGCGCGGCAACGTAGTAACGGTCATAGACACGCGTCAGCGTTTTGGTCTGTACAACGCCGAAATCACCGATAACTCGCGCATCGTCATCATCGAAGCCGACAAGCAAGTGGTTGGGATTCTGGTCGATAGCGTGGCAGAGGTGGTGTATCTGCGTCAGTCCGAAATCGAAACGGCGCCTAACGTGGGCAATGACGAATCGGCCAAGTTTATCCAGGGTGTGTGCAACAAGAACGGCGAACTGCTGATTCTGGTTGAACTGGACAAAATGATGACCGAGGAAGAATGGTCGGATCTGGAGAACATCTGATTGATCCTTGAGGCGGCGGTAATTGTCCTGGGCCTGTTGTGGGCCGTGACCCTGTGGCTGTTTGTCAGCCACGTGCGCCGCCAGCGGGTGCTTGTGGCGCAACAGGCTGCGGCCGATGAACAGCGAGACCGGCGCCTTCGGGAACTGGCGCGGCGCCTGGATACCTACCAGAACGGCAATGTGCAGATGGGCGAAGCCCTGCACGAATTGCGCGCCGTGGTTGCGCCGCTGCCCGAGAAGCTGACTCAGCTTGAGCAGCGTGACCCTACCAGCCTGTCGTTCAACCAGGCGGCGCGGCTGGTGAGCATGGGTGCCAGTGTTGATGAGCTGACCCAGGCATGCGGCCTGACCCAGGCTGAAGCCGAACTGATGAGCAAAATGTACAAGGGTTGAGTTGGGTGACTGACCGTAGCCGCTCAAGTGCGTAGCGAGGCTGCGCTCCTCAGCGGCTACAGGTGACTGCCTGCAGTCTCCAGCAGCGCCCGCTGCAATACGTCTACCATCCGCAACCTTGGCCCCTGGGCATGGCTGAGCAGCACAATTTCTCGGTCATAGCGCTCATCCCCGACCGGCTCCAGCACACAACTGCCGGTCCAGCGCTCAATTCCCGACCAGCATGGCACCAGACTCACCCCAAGGCCTTGTGCCGTGAGCAGGGCGATGGTTTCCAGTGCATCCAGATCGAGCAGGGCAGCGGGTGACAGGCTGTGATCCTGCAAATACTGCAGGGCATGGCGGCCGCCCCAGGCATCGGGGTCATACTGAATGTACGGGCAGTGTTGCAGGCGGGCGTCGATGCCTTGCGTGGAGGGTTCATTGGAAATAAACAGCAAAGGCTCCTTGCGCAGCACCACCCCCTCGAAGGTTTTGCTCAGTGCAAAGGGCGGTGCGACCACAATCGCGGCATCCAGCTCATTGGCCTCCAGCGCCTGATACAGCGCGCGCGATGTGCCGGGCACTATGACCGGTTTCAGTTGCGGGGTTGAGCGGGTCAAGGCGCGCAAGGCCTGTGGCAGAAGCCCCGTGAGCACGGTTGAAATGGCGCCGATGCGCAAGGGGCCGGTCAGGCCCTGGCTATCGGCATCACCTGCCAGCAGCGCCACTTCATTGACGATGGCACGTGCCCGGGGCAGTAAATCCAGGCAGGCCAGGCTGGGTTTGGCCTCATGCCCGATGCGCACCAGAAGCTCCAGCCCGAGCTGGCGCTCAAGGGCCAGAATGCGCTGGCTGACGGCGGCGGCAGTGAGGTTTTCCAGGCGTGCTGCCCTGGCAATCGAGCCGCAATCCACCACGGCGATCAGGCTTTTGAGGTAGCGCGTATCCATAAGAATTTCTTTCTTTCACGGATAAAATAACAGGTTAGTTCTATTGAAGACGGCAATGCATCATTGGCGCAAGGGCCATCTGGCCTGTTCCGGTTTCAGGAGGTCACTGTGCAATCGCTTTTTCATTTCGCCTATCACGTTCACGACCTGGTCTCGGCGCGGCGCTTTTATTGCGACGTGCTGGGCTGTGCTGAGGGCCGCAGCACGGAGAGCTGGGTAGATATCGACTTTTTCGGCCATCAGTTGTCGTTGCATCTGGGCGAGCCGTTTTCCGTTAGCAATACCGGGAAAGTCGGCGAGCACCGGGTGCCCATGCCACATTTTGGCGTGGTACTGGCCATGCCCGACTGGCACGCTCTCAAAGAACGCCTGCTGAGCCGTGACGTGCAGTTTGTACTGGAGCCGACCCTGCGCTTTGCCGGGGCAGCGGGGGAGCAGGCGACGATGTTTTTCCTCGACCCCTCGGGCAATCCCATTGAGATCAAGGGTTTTGCCGATTGGGCAGCGGTGTATGCCGTGTAACGCAGCCATAATCCGAGGTTAAACATCACATGAGCTTTCTCGACACTGCAGATGCCTGCGCGATCGCCGAACACGTACGCAAGGCGCTGCTTGGCCCCGGGCAGGTGGCTGAGCATTTTCTGGCGCAAAGCAATGCCCGCGAACCTGCAATCCAGGCGTTTGCCGCGCTCGATGCGCAGTGCGTACGTAAACAGGCGCAGTGCCTGGGCAGCCCGCAGATCAATGGTTTATTGGCCGGTGTGCCGGTGGGGGTCAAGGACATCATTGATACCGGCGACCATCCGACAGCATTTTACTCGCCGATCTACGCCCACAACCGGCCCTCGCGGGATGCCCATGTGGTTGCGCTGCTGCGTCAAGCCGGGGCGGTGATCATGGGTAAAACCCATACCACTGAATTTGCCTATATGCACACGGGGCCGACGCGTAATCCCCATGACCTGCAGAGGACGCCGGGCAGCTCCAGTGCCGGCTCTGCTGCGGGCATGGCCGCGGGCTTTTTCCCCCTTGCCCTGGGCACGCAAACGGCGGGCTCGCTGCTTAAGCCTGCATCCTATTGCGGGTTGTATGCCTTCAAGCCGTCCCATGGGCTGGTTTCCCTGGAAGGGGTCAAGCCCCTGGCGCCGAGCTTCGACACCCTGGGCTGGTATGGCCGTTCGGTTCGCGACCTGGCGCTGCTCGCCCGGGTACTGGTGCCCGGCTTGCCGCAAACGAACGGGGAGAATGGCGCCCGATCATTCGGGTTTTGTCGTACGTCGCGTTGGGATCAGATCGATCCTCCGGTGGCTAAGGCCTTGCTGGCAGCTATGGAACAATTGAAAACCGCAGGCCATAGCGTGACCGAGGTGGTACTGGAGGACGAGTTTGCCAGTGTTTTCGATGATCATCAGTTGATCAATGACTGCGAGGGTGCCCGTTCACTGAGCAAGGAGTGGCAATCGAACCCCGAGCAACTGAGTCCGCAAGTGCTGGCCATGATTGATAGGGCGCGGGCCACCAGTTGGCAGCAGGAAACGGCAGCGAAGGCTCGGCTGGCGGCGCTGGCGCCGGTGTTGAAGGAGCATTTCGAAGCCTTTGACGCGATGCTGGGTGCCACCTGCGGCATGGTTGCGCCACTGGGGTTGCAGAGCACCGGGCCATCAGACTTCTGCAAGTTCTGGATGGCATTCGGCCTGCCCCAGCTCAATATTCCGATGCCCCGGGCGTCGGGGGAGCTGCCAGCGGGGCTACAACTGATTGGCGGGTTTCGCCAGGACAGTAGGCTGCTCGAAGCGGCGCAGCAGGTGGATAGCGCCCTGCGCTCAACGCCCGGTCTGTAGCAGCTGCCGAAGGCGATAGAGCGTTCAACGGGGAGTGATGTCGCGTTCCTCCGGCTCGGTCTGGGGGGCAAAACCCTCTGGGAATTTATCTTTGAGCTGCCAGGCAAAGGCAATGATCTCTGCCAGTGTGCGGTACAGCTCTTGCGGGATGCTGTCACCCAATTCCATGCGCGCCAGTAATTTGACCAGCTCGGCATTTTCATAGATCGGCACTTCGTGTTCACGGGCCAGCGCCAGGATGGCTTCGGCCAGTTCGTCATCGCCCTTGGCGGTGAGGGTAGGGGCCTGTTTGCCGTCGTATTTGAGGGCAATCGCCTGGCGCGGTTCTGCAGGTGTATTCATGCGGTTTCATCGACCCAGCGTTGTTCAAGACGGGTATGGCCACTTTGCGGCGGGATGCCTTGATGGCAATCCAGATCGGTCACGCTCAACCCGGCTTCACTCAGGCGCTGACGCAAGTTGCCCAGCTGACTTTCGATCAGGCGGGCGGTGTATGCCTGTTCGGCCCAGAGCTGGCCCGACAGGTTGCCCCGCAACAGCTGCGCCTGCACATGCAGCGGGCCCAGGGGGGCGAGGTCGAAGGCCAGCTCCACGCGCCATAGTTGATCCTTGATCTCCCGGGATTCGGTTTTGTCTTGCGCTTGTTTTTCCGGCGGGTCTTCACGCTGGAACTTGACCTGCAAAGGTACGATGTCGTGAGCATTGCGCATGGGGATTTCCAGTTGCCAGGTGGTCAGTACACCACCCTCGGCCGTGCGCCCACTCTGTTCAAGGCTGGACAGCTGATGGCTTTGCAGCCGCGAGACAGCTGCTGCTGCCAGTTTCAGCAAGTTCTCCAGGCTGTCTTCACCTTCACCGTTCTGCAGCAAGCGCTGGGGCAAGGGGAAGCCGCCGGGCTGTGGTTTGGCGCTGACCTGGCCGAGCATGCCCAGGGCATTACGCACAAAAGTCGGCAAGGCCTGGGCCTGGGTGCTGGCAGCCATGCCGGGGTTGAAGCTGGTGCTTGACGGCAGACCGGGCAGGATCTGCGCAATAAGCCGCAGCAAGGTAGCTTTCATGTCAGGGGCCTGTGCCGGGGTTTGCCCGGTCAGCAGTCGGGCCTCCAGAAATGCCCCGCTGTTGAGCAGGGCATCACCCAGGCCTTTGGCGTTGCTCAGTTGGTAGGGCGTAGGCAAACCGGCTAATAGTTTGTCGATGGATGCACGCAGCTCGGCAGGCATGTCGGCACTGGCCGGCAGTTTTTGCAGGGCGTTGAAAAGGCCCTCCAACGAGCCTTGCCGGCTCTGTTGTGTTGCCAGTTGTTGCGCCACAGCCAGTTGTTCCTGGCGCCCGCTCAGCGGCACAAACTCGAGGCTCTGCGGGCCGTCCACACGGGCGCTAAGCAAGCTGCCGATACGCAAGGGCAGCGGGCTGTCCAGGGTCAGGGTCGCGCCGCTGAGTGCGCTGTTGAGCAAGGTCACCAGTGACCGATAAACCGTCGGTTGCCCTGCGGGCTGCGCCAGGGCTTGAGTGGTCAGTACCTTGCCTTGCAGCAGCGTGCCCACTGGCAACTGTCGGGTATCGAGGCGGGTGAGAGTGGCGACGCTGCTGCTCAGGGCCTGTTGCAGGCTGATCGCAAGGTTTCCTGCAGAAGGCTGGGTCACGGCCAGTTGGGTGCCCAGCGGCAAGGGAAAATTGCTGCTGGCCTGCACGTTGGTTTCGCGGCCACTGGCCAGGGTCAACTTGAGCAAAAGCTGGAAGCTCAGATCGTTTTGCTTGAGTGACAGCACCTCGGCCTGGGCACTTTGGCCGGGCTTTATCAGGCCCTCTGCGGGCTGCAGCAACTTGAGCACTTCACCGCCCACAAGCCCCTGACGCACACTGCTGGGGGCGGGTTGTGGGATGGGTGGAATATTCATGTCGCCTTTCATCGTAACAACCTGTCGAAATTGCCCTCTTTAGCGTAGGACATGGCATGTATAATGCTGCCCCGTCGTTCAGAGCGCCTAAAAAACATAACAATTGTTTGATCCAGCTCTCTGAATCAGGCCGCAAATGCATTTATCCTGCATCACTTTAACGGCCATGCCTGCGCCGACTTGAACCGTGAAGGCCTCAATTACGTGACCAGCCCTCTTTTAGAAGCCGTAGCGCTCGCTTGTGAGCGTGACTGGCGCATGCTGTTCGAACACCTCGAATTGCGTCTGGCCAGCGGCGACATGCTGCAAATCAGCGGCCCCAACGGCAGCGGCAAAACCAGCCTGCTGCGCTTGTTGGCGGGCCTGATGCAGCCAACGGCTGGCGAAGTACGGCTTAACGGTATGGCCCTGAGCGCCCAACGTCATGAATTGACCAGCAACTTGCTGTGGATCGGCCATGCGGCGGGGATCAAGGATTTGCTCACGGCCGAAGAAAACCTCAGTTGGCTGTGCGCCTTGCATCGCCCGGCAAGCCGTGATGCCATCTGGGCTGCGTTGCACGAGGTCGGCTTGCAGGGCTTTGAGGATGTGCCGTGCCACACCTTGTCGGCAGGGCAGCAGCGCCGTGTGGCGCTGGCCCGCCTGTATCTGGACAGCCCGCCGTTGTGGATTCTCGATGAGCCGTTTACCGCGCTCGATAAACAGGGCGTGGCGCAACTCGAAGAACACCTGGCCCGCCACTGTGAAAGCGGCGGCATGGTGGTGCTCACCACGCACCATACCTTGACCCGGATGCCAGCCGGTTACCGCAATATCGACCTGGGGCAGTGGGCTGTATGAGTGTGTTTGCCGTGTTGGTGGCGCGCGAAGCGCGTTTGCTGTTCCGTCGCCCGGCCGAATTGGCCAACCCGTTGGTGTTCTTCGCGATTGTCATCGCAATGTTTCCGCTGGCCGTTGGCCCGGAGACGAAATTGTTGCAAACCTTGTCTCCAGGACTGCTGTGGGTCGCGGCCCTTTTAGCGGTTTTACTCTCGCTGGACGGGCTTTTCCGCAGTGATTTCGAGGACGGATCGCTTGAGCAGTGGGTCCTTTCGTCGCACCCCCTGCCTCTACTGGTACTGGCCAAGGTGCTGGCACACTGGGCGTTTTCCGGTCTGGCGCTGGTGATCCTGTCACCCCTGCTGGCCCTGATGCTCGGGCTGCCGGTGGCGTGCCTGCCGGTGTTGCTGATGTCGTTGCTGCTGGGGACGCCAGTGTTGAGCCTGCTTGGTGCCGTGGGCGCTGCCCTGACCGTGGGCCTCAAGCGCGGCGGCTTGCTGCTGGCGCTGCTGATTCTGCCTTTATATATCCCGGTATTGATCCTTGGTAGTGGCGCCCTGCAGGCGGCATTGCAAGGCATGCCTGCAACCGGTTATTTGCTGTGGCTTGGTAGCCTGACCGCCCTGGCTGTAACCCTGACACCTTTTGCAATAGCTGCCGGCCTGAAAATCAGCGTCGGCGAATAATGAGGTCTGGCCTGCGTGGGCCAGTAAAGACCCTGGCTGGCATGACAGCACACCTGTCGTGACCGGCACCGTGATGGAAGCAGCGTGATGAACTGGACTTGGTTTCACAAACTCGGCTCGCCCAAATGGTTCTATGCCATCAGTGGGCGGCTGTTGCCGTGGTTAAGCATTGCCGCCGTGTTGCTGATCACCTGCGGGGTGGTCTGGGGCCTGGCCTTTGCACCGCCGGACTACCAGCAGGGCAACAGCTTCCGCATCATCTATATCCATGTTCCTGCGGCCATGCTGGCGCAATCCTGCTACGTGATGCTGGCGGTGTGCGGTGTGGTAGGGCTGGTGTGGAAGATGAAAATCGCCGACGTGGCCCTGCAATCCGCCGCACCCATTGGCGCCTGGATGACAGCCGTGGCGCTGGTCACCGGTGCGGTGTGGGGCAAGCCGACCTGGGGCTCGTGGTGGGTCTGGGATGCGCGTCTGACCTCGATGCTGATTCTGCTGTTTCTGTACTTCGGCCTGATTGCCCTGGGCAACGCCATCACCAATCGCGACAGTGCGGCCAAGGCCTGCGCGGTGCTGGCGATTGTGGGCGTGATCAATATTCCGATCATCAAGTACTCGGTGGAGTGGTGGAACACCCTGCACCAGGGCGCGACCTTCACCCTGACCGAAAAACCGGCCATGCCCATGGAAATGTGGATGCCGCTGTTGCTCACGGTGCTGGGCTTTTATTGCTTCTTTGGCGCGGTGCTGCTGTTGCGCATGCGTCTTGAGGTGCTCAAGCGCGAGGCCCGCAGTAGCTGGGTCAAGGCTGAGGTGTTGAAGGCTCTGGAGGGTGCGCGATGAGTTTTGCTTCTTTTGGCGACTTTCTCGCCATGGGCCATCACGGGGTATATGTCTGGTCGGCCTATGGCATTTGCCTGGCGGTGCTGGGGTTGAACGTGGCACTGCCAATCATGGCGCGCCGGCGTTATCTGCAACAAGAGGCGCGTCGTTTGCGTCGGGAGAATTCGAAGTGAATCCGCTGCGCAAAAAACGCTTGATCATCATCCTGGCGATTCTGGTAGGGGTCGGCGCTGCCGTGGCCCTGGCCCTGAGCGCCTTGCAGCAGAACATCAACCTGTTTTACACCCCGACCCAGATCGCCAATGGCGAAGCGCCATTGGATACCCGGATCCGTGCCGGTGGCATGGTCGAGGACGGTTCGCTCAAGCGTTCGGGTGACTCGCTGGACGTGCACTTTGTGGTCACCGATTTCAACAAGTCGGTGACCATCCAGTATCGCGGTATCCTCCCGGACCTGTTCCGTGAAGGGCAGGGCATCGTCGCGCTGGGCAAGCTCAATGCCCAGGGTGTGGTGGTGGCTGATGAAGTGCTGGCCAAACACGACGAAAAATACATGCCGCCCGAAGTGACCAAGGCGCTGAACGAAAGTGGCCAATCCGCGCCTGTGCCTGCAAGTGAGGGTAAGTACTGATGTCTGGACTCTATATTCCCGAATTGGGCCATCTGGCCATGATTCTGGCCCTGTGCTTTGCCATTGTGCAGGCCATCGTGCCGCTGCTGGGCGCCTGGCGCGGCGACAAATTGTGGATGAGCCTGGCGCAACCCGCTGCCTGGGGGCAATTTGCCTTTTTGTTGTTCTCCTTTGCCTGCCTGACCTATGCCTTTATGGCCGATGACTTTTCGGTGGCGTACGTAGCCAGCAACTCGAACAGCGCGTTGCCCTGGTACTTCAAGTTCAGCGCGGTGTGGGGTGCCCACGAAGGCTCGCTGTTGTTGTGGGCGATGATCCTCGGCGGCTGGACCTTTGCCGTGTCGATCTTTTCGCGGCAGCTGCCACAAGTGATGCTGGCGCGGGTGCTGGCAATCATGGGCATGATCAGTGTCGGCTTCCTGCTGTTTTTGATCCTGACCTCAGATCCTTTCGTGCGCTTGCTGCCGCAGATTCCTTCGGATGGCAACGACCTTAACCCGCTGCTGCAGGACATTGGCCTGATTGTTCACCCGCCAATGCTGTACATGGGCTATGTCGGTTTCTCCGTGGCTTTTGCCTTTGCCATTGCTGCCTTGCTCGGCGGTCGGCTGGACGCTGCCTGGGCGCGCTGGTCGCGACCATGGACCATCGTGGCATGGGCCTTTCTCGGCATCGGCATCACCCTGGGTTCATGGTGGGCTTATTACGAGCTTGGCTGGGGCGGCTGGTGGTTCTGGGATCCGGTAGAAAATGCTTCGTTCATGCCATGGTTGGTGGGTACGGCGCTGATTCACTCGCTGGCCGTGACCGAAAAACGTGGTGTGTTCAAGAGCTGGACCGTACTGCTGGCGATAGCTGCGTTTTCCCTGAGCCTGCTGGGTACGTTCCTGGTGCGTTCCGGCGTGTTGACCTCGGTGCATGCGTTCGCTTCCGACCCTGAGCGCGGCGTATTCATCCTGATCTTCCTGCTGTTTGTGGTCGGCGGTTCGCTGACCCTGTTTGCCCTGCGTGCGCCGGTGGTGAAAAGCCATGTCAGCTTCAAGCTGTGGTCCCGTGAGACCCTGCTGTTGGGCAACAACCTGATCCTGGTGGTGGCCGCGTCGATGATTCTGCTCGGCACCCTGTACCCACTGATTCTGGATGCCATCAGTGGCGCCAAGATGTCAGTGGGCCCGCCGTACTTCAACGCCCTGTTTATCCCGCTCATGGCTTTGCTGATGGTGGTGATGGCAGTCGGTGTGCTGGTGCGCTGGAAAGACACTCCGGTCAAATGGTTGTTGGGCATGCTCACCCCCGTACTGCTGGGCAGCGCCGCGCTGTCGGCAATTGCCGGAGTGGCCTATGGCGACTTCAACTGGGCGGTGCTGACCACCTTTATGCTGTCGGCCTGGGTGCTGCTGGCCGGGGTGCGTGACATCGGTGACAAAACCCGTCACAAGGGCCTGATCAAAGGCGTGCGCAGCCTGACCCGCAGCTACTGGGGCATGCAGATTGCCCACCTAGGTATCGCCGTGTGTGCGCTGGGGGTGGTGTTGTCGAGCCAGCACAGTGCCGAGCGCGACTTGCGCCTGGCACCGGGCGAGTCGATGGAGCTTGGCGGTTATCACTTTATTTTTGAAGGCGCCAAGCACTTCCAGGGTCCGAACTTTACGTCTGACAAAGGCACCGTGCGTGTCATCCGCAATGGCAAGGAAGTCAGCGTACTGCACCCGGAAAAACGCCTCTACACGGTGCAGAACTCGATGATGACCGAAGCCGGGATCGACGCCGGTTTCACCCGTGACCTCTATGTTGCTCTGGGTGAGCCCCTGGACAACGGCGCCTGGGCTGTGCGGGTGCATGTGAAACCGTTTGTGCGCTGGATCTGGTTTGGCGGTCTGCTCACAGGCTTTGGTGGATTGCTGGCAGCGATGGATCGTCGCTACCGGGTCAAGGTGAAAAGCCGCGTGCGTGAAGCATTGGGCATGACAGGAGCCACGGCATGAGACGTTGGTTGATGCTGGTCCCGCTGGCCGTTTTTCTCGGTATGGCGTGGTTTCTCTACCGGGGCTTGTATCTGGACCCGACCGAGCTGCCGTCGGCGATG